>ENA-ORSM01000875-ORSM01000875.1-human-gut-metagenome-genome-assembly--contig:-NODE-875-length-25835-cov-8.079441_pt1 | contig 25835 bp, 24 predicted proteins | sample MGYA00241903_ERZ509170 | MGnify/ENA primary metagenome ERZ509170 (study PRJEB26280, sample SAMEA2338784) | human gut metagenome | biome: human gut; feature: human-associated habitat; material: faeces...
CGATGATGCGTCCACGTACAGTTCCTTGTTTCGTGACATTTGCTTTTTCGTCGGCCATGGCTGTATTGCCGGTGGCGGTGAATAAGAGCAGGAATAAGAATGCTCTCAAGATCTGTTTCATAATTGTTATTATCTGTTAATAATCTGCCGCAAAAGTAGGAGGTTGCCGTTACGCGGATTTTGCAGAGAGTTGAAGAACAGGTAACGATTCGGTTACAATGAAGTTACATAAGCTCTTGGAGGTAGTACTCTTTCGGCGCTATCTCTTTTTGTCGTCGTCTGGCAGACTAATGCTAAGGATGCACGAGATGCGCATCTCAGACTGCATGAGATGTACATCTCGAACAGTATGAGATGTACATCTTGTGCAAGGAAAGATATAGGGTTTGGTGTCTTATCCGGTAGTCTGGCAGCGGATAAGTACCTTCTTTTCGTCTGCCAGGGTAGTGGCAAAGAGATAAGAGTCTCCCCCTTCGGCCAGTTTCAGCCGTTTGCGCAGTTCGGCAACGGTGGCGGGAAAGTTGCGTACGGTGAGGTTCGCCTTTTTCTCGGCAGCCAACATCTCTTTCATTTCTTTCTTGCTGAAGCCGCAGGAGGAGGAGATTCGGAACTTGCGGCCGGGGAAGTCGGGAAGGAGGCTGTCCGAAGTGTAGAGGTGGCTGTTGGGATGCAGCTTTTTAACCTTATATAATAAGGAAAGGCTGCGGAACGCTCCGGCTTTCAGCACGGAGGCATTCGGTTCGTAGAGGTACGATTTCAGTTGAGGAGTGTAGGGGCATGCACACTCTTTCTCTTGCCCGCGGGTGAAGACAAGGGTTTGGGGAGCCGGGGCGGAGGTGAAGTTGACGCAATGGATGGGGACGTCGTCTGTTGGCAGGCTTCCGCCTTGTCCCAGCAAGAGCAGCAGCTCCTTGCATTCGTTGCCTACGGAGACGATGTGTGCCTGGCGGACATGTTTCAAATCGTTCATGGCAAGGGTGAGGTCGAGCATGGGGGAGAGTTTTATCAGTACGTGCCGTGCCTTCCGGAGCAGCAGGTCTTCCAGGGTGGCTACATCGGGTTCGCAGTCGCCGATGGCTATGGTCTTTCCGCCGTGTCCGTCGCGGCGGGCAGGGTCTATGAATATGCAGTCTACGGGTTCCATCTCTTGCAGATGGTGGACGCTGTCTGCGTGGCAGACGGAGATGTGATTTAGGCCGAGGGCAGGAAAGTTGTGTGCGGCTATCTGGCAGAGGGCTTCCTGGCGCTCTACGTAAGTGGCGTGCCCGAAGCAGCAGGAGAGGAAGGAGCAGTCGATGCCGAAACCTCCGGTGAGGTCGGTAAAAGTGGCGGCTGGTGCAGGGGCGCTGTCCTTCGCGGGATGCTCTTGTTCTGTGCATAGCAGGTTAGCTATGATCTCCGCTTTATACTGTGCCGTTGCTTGGGAGGAGCATTGCTCCAATGAGAGGTGGGCGGGGTAGAGGATGTCGTCGTTCTTCGCCCATGCGGGTATTTTCTCTTTGGCAACCTGCCAGCCGGAAATTTGTGTGATGGCAGCGGGCATGTCTACCGAAGGGTAGCGGCGTGCCTGCAAAGCAAGGCTGCGCACGTCGTCGCGACGATGCTCGCGAATGAAACGGAGGGTGTCTTGGGATAAAGGCATGGCTTGGCTTATTTATTCTGATGCAAAGTTATCTCAAAAAGGGCAAAGTAAGGCATGAATTCGTAGCTTTCTGTCTGATTATTTTTCAGACACAGATGACGCTGATTACGCAGATTAAGAAGATTAAAATCCGTGTCATCTGCGTCAAAGCGATAGCAAAATTAAGTTTTCGGACAAGCTGGGGGTGAGAGTTAAGGGATGACCCGGTATCGCTCCTTCGCCGTCTGCCTGCCGACGCGATTGAAGTGCCACCATTCGCTGGATAGCGGGCGGAATCCGGCTTCTTTCATTACCTGCCGGAGCAGCAGGCGGTTTTCACGTTCTTGTTCCGTCAGCTTGCCTTGTGCCACGAGCGTGGCTTCTTCCGTGATGTGGGCTTCCTTGCCCAGATGGTCTATCGGGGTGCCCATGGGCAGAGGGATTCCTTTATCGTCGAGTATGCTGATGTCCACTGCCAGTCCGTAGTTGTGCAGGCCACCGCCGCGCGAGGGGTTGGAGACATAGATGTATTTGGAGGTTCCTTTCACTACGTCCCACATCTTCTGCTGTACGGACAAGGGGCGTGCTGCGTCGTAGACGATGAGGCTGTAACCGGGGCGCCGCTCTTTCAGCAGGCGTTGTGCCCGCTTCAGGCTTTTCATGGCATCGGGGTGCAGGTAGGCTTCTTTCAGGTCTTCGTACAATAGGGTTCCGGTGAAGTTGTCGGCACGGGTGTACATCAAGTCGATGGCGATGCTGCTGTCCGCTTCGGCGATGTTGACGAAACCGAGGGAGTCCAGGTAGCGGGCTGTCAGGCTTTTGGCCGGAGCCGGAGGGACGGATGCCGCTATGGTGTCGGCGTACGGGATGGTGGCTTCCGTATCCGGGTTTTGTATCTGCTTTGGCGCTTGTTTTCCGCTACAACCGTATAGTGAGCAGCCAAGCAGCAGATATAACGAGTAAAAGAAATATCGTTCCATCTTACGAGGCGTTCTTGGCGGTAAGGATTGATTTCATCAAGGCTATGTCCGAATGTACTTCTCCCTGCATCAGGTATTTGTTTTTCCGTTGGCAGGTGGCTTCGTAAATCTCCTTTGCCTTTGCTGTGTCCTTGTCCCGGTAGAGCGCCAGGGCGCAGAGCAACCGCTGTTTGGAAGAGGTCACATCCTTGTATTGCCGGATGTAGGTATCCAGCTCATCGGTATATAATTCTTCTGCCCGTGCGGTCCTCTTTGTCACCAATGCGGTGAAGAGCAGCTCGCAAGCGTTTTCCTTTATCAAAAGTCCGATGACTTCGTGCCGGTGACTCATTATTTTCTCGAATGCATTGTAGGCGGCTTCCCATTTTTCGCAGTCGAGCAGGCGTGAGGCGCTCATCAAGGCTATGGTGACCTGCAGGGCATCTTTGTAGTTGATGTCTTCCGTTTGGCTGAACCATTCGGCAGGCATGTCCTTAGGACGCATGCCCTCTTGCACCAGTGCGTTGATGCGCAGCTGGGTGACCAGTGCCTGCTTGCTCTTGCTGTCCTTGAGAAGCAGGCGCATGTTGTCGGCATCATTGCCGATGCCGCCCATCTTCATGGGGATGCCGTTCATCCCTGCAAGGAGAATGCCAATTAGAGAGAGCATCAGAAGGAAGAATTTCAGCAGGTAAGGCAGCCCGTCTACGGTCAGCAGGGGGAGGAAGGCAAGGATGGCGGTCAGCAGGTTGGCAAGCACTCCACCCAGGTTGTACAAGGTGGTCGGGATATCTTCAAGAGTCCTTTCGGGTGGGGTAAGCAGGCATTGGCCTCCCGTTCCGGCAAGGCTGAAACGCTTGATGCATAATTTCCCGTCTTTCCGTATGAAGGTAAGGTTGAAGATGCGTAAGGAGACGAAGCGGTAGCCGGTTGCCAGTCCGCAGACAAGATGCCCGCCTTCGTGCAGAAGCACTTGCAGGAAGATGGAGAACAGCAGAATCAGTATGGCTAACAGGGAAATTCCTACCGTCTCCAGCATGCCGGTTTCGGCAAACTTGCTGTGTAAACCGTCGAACGAGTCTCCCAAAACCAGGACTCTTACACCTATTATTCCTACAAAGCCGATGCATGCCCCGACCATGAATCCTCCGGCCAATTTAAATACTTTCTTCATCCTGATATCTTGATAAATGTGTTTGCCGGCAAAGGTAAAGGATTTTATCTGAAATGCAACAGCTTGCCCCATGTATCATAAAAAGAAAGAGATTGTGATTGCCATAACCTCTTTCCGTCACCTAAACCCACTACGCAGGCTACAGATAGGGAATTATAGTAATATAGATACCCGTAATGATGGCCGAAGTGATTACTCCTGAAATATTAGCACCCAGGGCATCTCCCAAGATGAAGGAATAGGGGTTGTCCTTGCTTACTATCTTCTGGGCAACCTTCGCCGTAGTAGGCACGCAGCTCACGGCTGCAATTCCGATGACCGGATTGTAATTGCCCCGCTTGATGAAGTACATGATGTACCCTCCAATGATTCCGCCGATACCGGAGAGCAGCAGTGCGCCCATACCCAATACCAACAATTTAAGAATTTTAGGGTCGAGCAGCAGATGTGCGTCGCAAAGTACGCCTAACAACAGGCCGAGCATGAAAGTAGAACCATACAACAGCGGACCACTTACAAAATCGTAGATATGCTTCATCCCCGATTCGCGTACTGCCACTCCGAGGAATAAGGAGAAGAACAGCGGTGAGGCAACCGGGAACAGAAAACACAGTACAGCACACAATATAGCCGAGAAAGCCAGTTTTACTTTGGCATCATAGTTTTTGGGCGGCTTCTTGCTCGTCATCTTGATGGCGCGCAGGCGTTTCGGCACCAGCAGCTTCACCAGATAGGGGTAACCGCCATACGTCAGTCCCAGATAGAGATAGGCCACTACCGTGATGGGTACAAACAGATGTTTGGCCAGGGCTAGGGAAGTGAAAAGCACCATCGGCCCGTCCGCACCTCCTACCATGGCTACGGAAGCGCTTTCTTTCAAGGACAGTCCCAATGCAGATGCGATGGGTACAGTCAAGAAAGTTCCCAATTCGGCACATAGGGCAAGGAATATGCTGGCAAACGGTTTCTGCAGCAGGAAGCCCACGTCGAGCAGGGTGCCGATACCCATAAATACGAAGCATGCAATCAATCCGTTGCTGAAGGTCAAGGTGTAGACCGGTTGCAGGAAGTCTATCTGCATGGTATTCATCAAGTCGTCCGTATCCGAAAGCATCGGGTCCAGAAAGAGATTCCCCAATGTACCGTTGGGCATGAAAAGGGTGCCGCAATTAATGGCGACCATACCCAGTCCCATGGGAATCATGACCATGGGCTCCAGTACGCCTTTCCATCCCAGGTAAATGAGCAGCAGGCCCAGGGCCATTAAAAATACACGGGCAGAGGAGAGCAGCCAGCCGCTTTCCATCATTGTTCCGAATCCTTGGAACAAGGTTGCAAAATCTATATTCTCCATGATTAGTCTTTGTTTTCGGTGTCGTTGTTCTTTTTAGTCTTGTTCTTGTTGTCACGGTGGCTGATGGCATCTTCCAGATACATTATATGGGTATCTTCCGGGTAGAAGTAATCTACCAGGTTTTTCTTGGAAACGCCGTGGCTCACTCCGTGGTAATAGCCCCGAGGCTTTTCGTTTTCACGGTCCACACCCCGGCTGTAGTCTTCGCGCGTGTCGTTGCCGAAGATGTTTCCGTGCATGGAGGGGGTGTGTAGTATCAGTTCCATCTTCTGGCGGAACTTCTTTATGCGGCGCAGGCGGAGTAACTCCTGCTGGTGGGAACTGTAGAAATCGAGTGAATCGGCTGCGCTGGCTATCAGTTTGATGATGAATGCCACAAAGAAACCGATTGCAAAAGTGAGCCCCATCATCTCAAGGGTGGGGAGGAATAAATCGGACATAGTTATGATATTAATGTGATGAAATGGATAATAAAAAAGCGAAAGATGTACATGCAGTACACCTCCCGTAATGGTTTGCAATAAGTCCGATAAAGTCTAAATCAGGATATGCAGCAGTGCATAGATGTAGTATCCGCAGGAATAGCGGAGGGCACTGGGATTGAATGAAAGGTTGGCGCTCTCTCCGGCAGACAGATGGCTGGAAAGCAGATGCTCCAGTTGCCCGGCTAGTTTCAGAATTCTCATCTTCAAGAATTTCGGAGAGGCGTGGTTATGTGTGTATAGACTGTTCGGACACAACGCTTCGTTGGTCCAGCAGTCGGTATTTTCGTCATTGAAAAGTGAACGGTGGGTGACTGTGTACGATGCACATTGTGTGTAGGCGGTAAAAGAGCATTCGGAGGCCGGACTCCCGGCAGTATTCCGTGAGTTTGGCTGTTCCTCCTGGGAGATGGCAGTCAAACCCAGACAGAGGAAAGTAAACATAAGTATGTAATACAGATGTTTCATCATAGCAAAGTAAAGGAATAAATAATTTTGGACAAAGTTATCTGCTGGCAAATGGGTCTCGAAGTATTTCATGGTCTGTTCCTTGATGTACTCTCCGTCGGGTGTCACCAGGGTTGTGTAGTCCCCACAAGCCTGGATGTATAATAGGTCTTCCACTTTGATGATGTGAATTCGGGAGCCGTCTTTTACCGTGATCCGGTCAATACTTTCTTCTTGTGGCAGGGGAGCGGCCTTTTCTGCCCCGGGGGCGGTGAAATCTTCTGTTTAAGTGTCTGCCACAATCTGCAGATGATACCACAAAAGGATAGCGATCCAGGCAAGAATACCGAACAAGAGGCGGAAAGGAATGGTGGGGGCAAAGGGGATGTATGCTATTCCGGCTATTCTTACCATTATGTTGCATATCATGAAGCTACCAGCCAGAAGAGAATGCCGGCGATGCTACGATGACATTCGTTCTATACATGGAGACGGTGCCTACAATAAACCTGCTTCCATTGCTTAATCTTTTATTTCAAGACCTCCGAAGGATATGTTTCCGCGTATCACAAGTACGCACCATTCTTGTTTGGCAGGTGTGCCTTGCCAGCGTTTGTCTTCACATCCGCCGCAAAAGCAACTGCATTCTATGCGTACTTGCCAGTCGGCGGGTATGTACAGTTCCACTCCTCCCCAACTGCAGTCCAAGTCTATATAGGTTTCTCCGGGTGCTATGTTCGTGTGGCGCAGGTCGATGGTAGTACCGCCGAAGTAGGTGTGTATGTTCGCTCCCTTGAAAAGCTCGTCGAGTACGACGTGGCGTACGGCACTCAGGGAGTTGTTGGAGCAGAGGAATCCGTCGTCAGACTGGCATTGTTGTTCCTCTTGCTCTCCCATTCTCTTGTTCATCATCCGTTGTACCATCTTGGCACGGCGATGCACTGTCCTTTGGTGTGTCCAGTTTCTCCTATGGTGATGTCTGAGAAAGAAAATGCCGATGAGGATAAGGGCCAAGGGCCACAGCATGGCTTGGAAATTGCCGGGGGATAGCATGAGTTTGCTTCCCAAGAGGTAGAGTCCCGCCAGCAATAGGACACCTCCTGACAGATAGTGCTTGCGTATCATGGTATAGATACCTGCTATTATAAATAAGGAGTGCCAGGCAACCAGCATATTGAACCATTCTTTGGTGATGATACCCATATTGCGTGCGAATAGCAATAGGCCTGAAAGGATAAAGAGCGAGGCGGTCAGCACTTTGCCGGAGCCTGCATGGGATGGGAATTTTTGTTTTTCTTCCATTGTTTCTGGTTTTATGATTGATGGTCCAAAGATAGGGCTAACTTGCATGCTGCCAAATACTTTCCGGGTGATTGCCGGCAGAAAAACCGATGAATGCCGGATGGGAATCGGTGAATCCGGAGTTATCTGTTCCTCCACCAATACCAGATGAAGCGTAGTCCGGTGCCGAGAAGTGCGAGAGAAAGTCCGGTATAGAACACTGCGATGAAGGAGTCGGGCAGAAGGTGGCAGGTACGTATTACAATTCCCATTGCAATCATGCCTATCATGACAATCCATCCTTTTACGTCAAAAAAGGAAAAGGGGCAGTGCTTCCCTTTCTTCTGTGAGATACGGAGAGTATGTTTTTTGTATAGCCTATGGAAAATGATGCCGAAGAATAGCAGGAATACCAGGCTGGCTTCGCAGACTTTGAATAGCCAATAATGTCCGTCATCTATCCAGCAGGTCAGGCCTATACGCAGAATATTGACTCCTGCCAATGACCATATGGTTCCGGCAGTTATGAGCAGTGTATTTGGAGATACTCCGTATTTCATGATGAAGGTTGTTTTATTACACAAATACCGGGCTTGTATAGCGGAGTCCAAAAATTAAAAGAGGCTCTATTCTATTAAGAATGAGCCTCTTGTTTGTGGACCAGCCTGGGCTTGAACCAGGGACCTCCAGATTATGAGGCTTTAATATTAAATCTTATAAAGAACTGATGTTCACTAAATTAATTAACTCGTTGATAATTCTTGGTGAAACAATAGTGAGACATTCATTATCGTGACAAAGATACGTATTTTAATTATATCTTATCATTCTACTTATCTAATATTCTTATGGAGAACATATAATTAGAGTATGGCTGTATCTCCATTCCAGTATTTAATAATGAGATATTAACATTAGTTTCCCCTCTGTAATATGGTTAACTTCGTATCAGATTAATTCAATTATCAATTATCAAATTAATACAATTATGAGACTTACCAAGAATAACTCTCCTAAGAGTTACACTATCTACTACCTACCACAAGAGATTAAAGAAACTATGGTTACAGAGGTCAGTTACCTGCCTATTACCAGAGAGAGACTGGAACAGTTCTTTAAAGATGCGGCAAGTAAGCGAAAGCCTAAGTTAGTCAAGAAGCGTAAACAGTTAAGGCAGCAAGGGAGTTAATTCCATGCTGCCTTTATACTTCAATGTAATAATATTTAATTACTGTTTAGTCCAAGTATTTGGTTCATTCTCTCCCCATTCCCCAAACTCTTTAGTAGTCATGGTATTACCATTAAATGTGACATAATAAGTGTCAACTTCTGGAATCAAACTCACGTCATCTTTATATGTAATGGATAGAACGGTAGTCTTAGCATCATAAGTATATGTAAATGAGTATGTATCGGCAGGTTGACCTCCCTCAGTAAGTTGTTCAATTCCTGTCCCATCTGTATTAAATTTCCATATTATAGCCTCATAACTTCCATCATCGTCTATCCAAGTACCTACCAACGGATTATTACCATTATTATCTTCATCATCATCATCACTACATGCTGCGAAGTTAACACTCATAATTACGGCTACGATAGCCATTCCAATCAATCTTAATGTCTTCATTGCTATAAATCTGTTTATGCCTCTACGTCCCTAATAGGTGGCAGTTAATAATAAATAGTTGTATCAGTGTGAGGAACACAGCGATAGCTGCACACTTCATAAATGAGTTGTCAATTAATAAGTAGTAGTCTGTATCTTTACGGTTAATTCATGTATTATAGTCAGTGTTCCCTAACTAACTGTTATACAATAAAGAAGCGTGGGAACATTGAATATTACTACGTTGAGGCTCTGGACTGCCCTAAGTCAAGTAATAAACAATAGCCCACGCCAAACGATATATAGACTATCCAATATAAGATAAGTATATAACATTGACGTGAGCGTTCTTGCCTATTATCCTTGACTTATGAAATTGTCCAGATTTCAACGTAGGATAATATCTTAAACGCTCTTCGTTAACTATGTCCTTCCAACTTCCCAACGCATTAGGCTGTTAGAATTGCTGCAAAGTTACGAATTTACGTTTGATTGGCAAGAACTTATTGTTTATTAAATGCAGAAAGGCATTCCTACTCCATAAATCAAGGTTAGGAGCAAATTTGTAAAAGGTCTATATAAGTAGAAATTTATAAATTTACTCCCAACTTGAATTATAGGGTTCAAGTATTGATAAATTGGTTCTTTACCCTCTGAACGGTTGAGATACCGACATTCTGTAACTTGGCTACATTCCTTATACTATAACCTTTCCTTAATAAGGCTATCACTTCCTTATATTCCTCTTTCATCCTCTCTTCCGTCTTGACACTGCCGACCTTGCGACCCAGTTTTCCACCTTTGGCAATATAGTTTGCCCTGCCAGAGTTGAGGCGATAGACTATTCCAGAACGTTCAATGTTAGCCATTTCTGCAAGTATGGTTACAATGATGGAGGCTATAGGGTTAATGTCCCCGTTGGCTTGTAGGGTATATAAGCCTATGTTCTGTATATATACCGACACTTTAGCCCCATGCAGTAAGTCCAGAGACTTAAGGACTTGCAGCGTGCTCCTGCCAAGTCTGGAAAGTTCGGACAACAGCAAGTAACCTACAGAGTTGGCAATACAATATTGTATGCACTCTGTAAGAACCTGCCTCTCCTCGTTCCTCTTTGCACCACTTATGTGCTCTTGGAATATGTTTACCACTTCAATGCCTTGTGAGTTGGCAAAGCGTTTCAAGTCCTCTATTTGTCTTGTTGTGTCCTGCCTATCGTTTACCGACGAGACACGTGCGTAAATCACTGATGTTGTATCCATGATAATCAAAGATTAAATTGATGACATAGGAAGTGTACCCAACCAATCATTTACAGATTTAATTGAATACACTTCCAGTTTGAACACATAAAGCTATCCTTTGATAATGGCATAACCCAGCAGCAGGATATATCCCACTGCTATAAATGGGAATAATGCCATTGCAATGAAGAATACCAAAGTCGCCAGTAACACATAGAATAAATTCCGTAGCATAATCTCCAGTTTTGAGAAATCAGTAATAGGATATAATTCCAGATACAGCTAAGAAAGAAACCAACTGTATCTTTCATCACCATGCAGAGCGGATGCAATACCCGTTGCCAGTTCTGTAGCGTTGTAGGCTCTATCCAGAAAGCTGTCTATGTAGCTGCTCTTGTTGCTGCCAGTAAGCAGGTTATAGAACTTCCACATGGATAGGTCACTGCCCAGACTGCCAAAGTTATCATCATTTACGTATGCCTTTGCCACACTGTTTATCTGTGTATCAGTAAGCAGCATTCTGGGGATAGCCTTTTGCTGTCCTTGCGGTAACAGTGGATAAAGCCTCATTCTCCCAAGTAACTGGCAGAACTGATGTTCTGTCATACTGGTATTGCCAAGTGTCTGCATCAGATGTATGTGCTTGGCAGGGTCGTACTTGTTGAACATTTCCAATACGGCACGATATAATTCGTTGGTATTGGTTACTTCCAAACAAGTAAGATAACCGTCTGTTGATACACATAAATTGGTGCAGACATTACAAATGAAGCCTATGAACACCTTAAAACGCTCTGCACCCTTTTTACTGTACAGATTGGTATGGTTATAAGCCCTAACTCCACCTACAGTAAGGGTCAGCCTATTACCGTTCACCGTCTCGTAGATGGTAGGTATTTCAATCACGAAAGCGCAACGCTCGTAATAAATGGTCTTGTCACTCTCTAATAATTGATTGGCAGGCTTATGTATTGCTTCTGGAATACGACCTTTGATAACGTGTGACACCCTTATATCCGGCTGCCCTATCCGTTCACCGTTAAAGAATGTATTAGCTGCATCCTGCACCGTCTCAATGAACGAGACGTGCGACAATGTAGCCTCGTTGTCTTTGGCGAATACTGGAATTATACAGTCGTCCCTCAAATGCTGTAAAGTCACTTCAACTGTATTGGCTTCTATGAACAGAGGTCGTTTCCCCTTTGTGTCGTCTGTTACAACCGTTGCATCCTCTGCAAATTCTCCTAAATTACTGTTCCTTCTCTGTGCCATGACTGGCATAATCTGTAATGCTTCCATAATCTGTAAATTATTAAGTTGATAATTAGAAATTTCTCCATCTGAATGCCATATAAATGATAATGTACAGCACTATGGCAAACATTGCCTTTGGTGCTGCAATGAACGGTACAACGAGTATTGCACCAACCGTCAGAATTGCCTTTAAATCTTCCATAAGCGATAATTTATTGGTTAGTAATAAGTGAATTAAAGGGAATGGCACTTTATAATGTAATGCCCCATAGACTTCCGCAATTGTGCTCTGTAATACACAGACATTACTGTAGTAGCCAGTAATACCGTAGCCAAAGCGTTTGCGGTCTGGAATGCGATTGCGTTAAACCGTTCATTTCCCATCTAAGAGAGGTGAGGGACATTAGGGGTAACATGACAATAAAGCGCATAATATACACCTCATGCCTGCTTTCTGGCTGGTAATTTCACTTTATGCAGTCTTAGTAACTGTATGGAAAGAGTTCCCGTATCTGGAAGGGAGGGGGTACTATTTAGATGCTGCCTAATTTGAGTTGGGGTATATCAAGGTAGCATATTATATAGGGAAATGGTAGGAATGCCTATAAACACCAAGAACCCCATGCCTCTTTAAGGTGGAGTTGCTTAGTCTGTGTAGAGAGTTATCTCAATTCATATACTTTTTTGGTATCAAATTCTTCAATTTATGTAATATAAGACCCTTCATCAATTTGCTCCTAACTCCGATTTAAAGCGTAGAAGCTTATATGAAGGTGGAGTTTGGCTATTGTAAGAATGGTGGTCGAAGTAATCTTTAACCGTGTCCTCTGTTATCTTACACATTACTTTACATCCAGTCTTACCGTCACCGTGAACTTTGAAGGTAATACCGTTAGCTTCTAATATTCGTCCCAGCCGTTTGATGAAGTCGGATTTGGCTATGTAACATTGGGTCTGGACTTCACTTCTGAACTCTTCTTCTATCTCTGCCAGTACTTCCGGACTGAAACGTAACTTCTCACCTTGTTGTATATCATAGGCTCTCAATTCCTTCTCAATCTTACCCTTGGCATAATTAGCTGCCTCAATCGGTGCCTTGCCAATCTTCAAGTAAGCATCAATAATGAAGTAATGCTCGCTGTGCATCTCTACCAGTTTATATACTTCCGCATCGAAATCGAAATCGGGATTGTTCTGTTTATCACGTTCCAATCGCTCCAGATAGGTTACAAGGTACTTCCATATGTCTTTAGTTGAAAGCTCATTCAACGGCAGATAGTCATCCTTTCCAATTCCATGGCTGTTATCTATTACTCGTAATCTGAAATGCCCCGTTGCATTATAGGCATTGATTAGTGCCTGCGGAGATTGATAGTAGCTCTTAACCCGTTCCTCGTTAAACACATGGTCTATAACTTCCTCTGAGAGTTCTTCGTCATTATCTAAGAAGTCATTGAAGCTAAGCTTATTCAAGTCCTTCTGGAGAGCCTTCTTCTCGGTTGCGTCGGTAGCGTTATCGCATTTCTCCTTAATGGAGGCATAGGTATTGAGTTGAGTGGTAATCTCCCTCTCAATCTCTTTGTCGCTCTTAACCTTCAACTTGTCATTGGTATTGGTTATGAATGTAAGGGAGTTGTACCTTCTGTCACCGTCCAGTTTGTTACGGAAACGTCCTTGTATCTGAATGGCTTCCGTAAACGGGTCTATCATGGAGTGCACGGCTTGCTTGTAATTACTGAGCACAAGTATATCTGCCAACTTATTAATCTTAACATCCACTGCCGAGAAGAAGCGTGAAGTAAAGAAGTTGACTTTAGCCAATGGCAATTTTAAATGGTCGTAAGTATGATGTAATTTCATGCTCTTCAATTTCTTCACGCTCTTATCCGAACAGAATACCTTATAATCTCCGTTCTTAATCAATCCATTCTCTAATAAATCCTGTACAATAGTAGCGATGCCGTCAGTAGTCTTATAGAAGATGCAGATACACTTAGAGGTAGATAATAATCTTCTTAACTCTCTACGTAAGGTTCTGTTGAATGAGCGGGTGATAATCAGAGTTGCATCCTTCTTGTAATCGTAATCGGGAGTTACTTTCAGCCATTTGAAGCCGCTATTCAAGAATTTACGGTTACGCGTCCATAACGGAGTGGCAGATACGTATGCCTTACGCTCATAATCGAAGAAATCTTTGATACGGATAGTCGGTCTATATCCGGTATCTTGTATCAACTTCTCACATTCATCATATAGGCAGAAGTAATCCTTATGCCAGTCAATTCCTAATTCGTTGAATGCAGGTATCAGCTTCTTCCCATAACTTTCGGAGGTAGTAACCAACTTTTTAGGCATATATTGATTATTCTTTAAGTAGTCGGTTATCATCTTCTTGGTAGTCTTTTCATATATTCCTAAATAATCCGTTCCTTCCGTCTTGCCGATAATCACGGGTACATTAGGTTCTAATATGACAGAGTTACGCTTACATTCCAGTTCGGCATAAGTGGCACCGATGCCCGGTTCAACCTTCTCAATGACATAGTTGGTTGGAGTACCATTATGGGGACAGCCTTCCCGTTTATAGAGGTCTAAGAGTGTTTCTCCTTTACTGATTGTCAGTTCTTCACGTTCGATATTAATAATGTTGAATGAGAGTTCCATAAGCTTATTATTTATGTTAGGATGAAATTCTTCAGAATTTGCTTATATAGACCCTTTCAGAATTTGCTCCTAACTGGAGTTATTGATGTAGAAGTATATTTAAGAGTGGAATTTAGAGAGGAAGGGGAGCGTACTCCCCTTTCATTCCTCATTGTTGCAGATTGAAGTAGTCGGTCTTGTTAATGGTTAAGCGCTCGTGGATGAACTGTTTGACATCGTCGGTAAGCGGCATATTGAACTTCACTTCACCTCTGTAGAACTGGAAACTTCCACGGAAGTGGGTAATGCCTCCCCTTGCTGTGTCCGATTTACGGTAGAGACGTTTGAAGTCCTCTCTCAGACGTTGCAGAAGTTCCAGTTGGAAGTTGGCGGTATCATTCACCACTTGCTTCTGCTTGAAGAAATCATCCTTAGGGCTGATACCCTTGCCTCTGAGCAAGTCCAGTACAATCTCAATCGCCTTGTCGTTGACGTATGTACCCCTTGCTTCAACCACCCCGTCAAGGTCAGCTACTATATGGAAGTATGCCTTGCCTTTAGTGTTGTAGGGTACAACCGTTATTCTGGCGAAATTGAATACGGCATTGAACAGCCATATAAGAACTTCCATGTCAACATATACGGGCGGCTCATTCGTTGAGGCTATTCTCAGTCTGCCTTCATCGTCCTTCTCCACCTTAAAGGTCTTAGCAAGTTCTACACTTGAAGCGTTATTCACTTCATTAACACTCTCCATTGCAGTCTGTCCTGCTGTCTCAATAAGTGTACTCATAAGTAAATACATTTTTAAATTTTACTTTGTAATCGTCATTCCGATGTCTTATTGTTTCTGATTACGCTGCAAAGTTGGGGATATTAGGGGAGGGCATTAGGGAATAAAAAAATCCACCTTTATACTCCCCCTTAAGAGAATATAAAAGTGGATTACTTAATTATCAGACAGTTATGCTATCCGTATATAGGGCTTATTGTGTTTATCTTAGTATCTTTGTATTGCTTGATTATCTTCTTTATATTATCGTCATTGTCATTATATGCCTCATTTCTGGTCAGCTTGGTGAAATAGACCAGTTTGGATATGAACAGTAGTTTGCTCTTGGGAGTGTCACCGCTCTTGCCACGCTGGTTATCGAACTGGGGATAGGCTTCAAAGAAGTACAGTAGCATTTGGGTGAACAGCCATATCTGTACAGAGTCTGATGTATTGTAGCCGTTTGGCTCAAACCTTGCTTGATTGAACAGACCATGTTCTGAAACCTCTGCCAATACTTCCTCACAGAAAGCTGCCATGAATGATATGGTATTGGGGTTATCGATGATAAGCCGTTTGCCTTTCACTTGTAAACTTAATGTCATTGGGAGTTTATGGGAGAAACCTATTGCATCATTAAAATCAGCTTCATTCAGCTTTACCATTTCAATGAACTTTGTTATCTCCCCTTTGGGCGTGTCATTGAATTTCCAAGTATTTAATGCCTTCCCACTAACATAATCGCTTATAAACAGAAGTAGATACCAGAATTTGTCGGGGTCAATGCCCAACGCCTTTATGATGGCTTGAATACTGTCTATATTGTCATTCCTCATATAGTTGTCATAATTGAAGAATACATTTAGCTTACCTGCATTGTACCGTTGCATGAATTGATAAGGGGATTGTGACGGTAAAAGAGCAGAGCTTCCATCTTCTTGAATTTCCATGTCTGGGTGAAACTTATCGGCAACTACAGTTACATATTCCAGTAATTCCTCTTCTTGCCCTACATATTTATCTGTTGTGAAATTATCTATTGGCATGGTTAATTGTATTAGTGCCGTAAAGATAAATAATGCCACTCCATTATGCAACAGAGCGGCATTATAAATTACTACAGATTGTAACTACTGCTTTCCAAACACGTACTTCACGACTTTGGCATTAGCCTTGTTCTCATTTACGAAATCACGTTCAATATAAATGTCCGTTACTTTCATTGCATCGTCAATATGGTTAAGTGCTGCATGGACTATATATTTATCAATGCCAACTTTATTAAGTGCAATGGTAGCCCAACTATGCCTTGCTGCGTAGTATTCCAAATCGTCAATTTCTAATATTGTACCAATTTCTTTTAAGCCGTAGTTGATAGCCTTATTGAAACCCTTCTCGTCAGCATAATATTGATAGAAATTGAAGAGACGTTTACCAGTCTTATCCTTGTACTTCTCAACAAGAGGCAGGATTAATTTGGGTATGTCAACCTTCATTTGAGCCTTATCCAATCTACGGTCTTTCGTCTTGGTACGATTATAGACGATTGTATAACCTTCCATTTCAGTGGCATTGTAAAGGTCTGCTGAATTGATTCCCATAAGACAGAATGATAGAATGAAACAATCCTTTGCCAAATTATAACGGCAGGTAGATTTGTAGCCTTTCTTCATATCTTTATAGGGTAGCTTCCATAGCTTCTTTATAATATCTGCGGATATGGCTCTCTTTCTTGTTGCTTCCTGCTTGGGTATTTCAAGTTCCATGAAGGGTGAGTTAGGGATTAGGATTAAATTCTTCTCCTTCTTATTGTATTTCTTCTTGGCTTCATTGAATAACTTCTTAATGCTTATCAAATATAGAGAGAGTGAACGATTGGAAGGTATCCGTTTACCCTGCTGCATTAATCTTTTAGTCCGTATCTCGCGTTCTTTATTCAAGAATGCTTTAAAACTTTCTAAGAAGTCAAGGGTAATCAAATTAATATCCAATTCCTCTTTGCCTATGAAACGGACTAAGGCATTAATGGCAGTGGTGTAGTTAGGTGCACCTTTGATAGTGGTTGAGGCTATCCACTCACGACTGAACTTTATAAAGTCAATGGTTTGTTGCTTCTCTTGTTCTCCATTTAGGTAGTTCATTACATCGTCTAACGTGTAGTTGTTTAACTCAATTTGGAGTTTGGCACACTTGTCATAGTAGCTGTGGATTAAAGCGTCTATATCTTGTTTTATGGGTGCTGAGGCTTTAATCTTGTAGTTCTTTGTTAAATCATTAGGGGTTGCGAATAGGCTTGTTGATATACGTTTCATTCTTCTGTTAAGAGTAAATCTAAGCCTTACGGTGAAACAGTCATTTGTCTTTCTTTGTACTTTAACTACTTCTGGGTTGATTGTCAGCATATTACACATTGTTTAATTGGTGAAACAATAGTGAAACAACTGCTCTTTATTAAGGCTAATATAACCAAGCAACAGACCCTTAATCGGAGGTCTCCATGAACTAAAAAAGGCTCTATCTCGTTAGAGATGAGCCTTTTAGTTTGTGGACCAGCCTGGGCTTGAACCAGGGACCTCCAGATTATGAGTCGCAAATATTTGATCTTCAAATATTTGTATTCTATTTCTTTTCATATCCATACCTCTTGATTTCCAAGTCCGAAGATAATATTTCCTTTTCAAATAATATTTCTTGTTTTCTTCTATTTTCTTGAGATGTGTGCAAATTGTGTGCAATTAATGTTCTATATATTCAGGTAAGATATAAGATTTACTATTTAGATATAATTCGATATTTTGAATAATTTCAGCTAAATATTTGATTGCTTCATTTTTCATTCTCCCTAAGTCTTCAATGGTATATTCTTTGCCAATCTCTGTGAAAGAGTATGTTCCATGAGCTAGGTCATTACGTCTCCCTTTAATCGCTTTTAAGCATCTTCCGCTTTGAGTATCTTGGTAATTTGTAAATGTACAAAAACCATATTGTCGTCCTAATTTTACAATAGTATCATTATCAATATTACCATCAGATATCTGTCTTTTATTGAAAGCCTGTTTTATAATATCAATAGCAATATCATTTATACTTTGAACAAAAGTATGAGGATTCATATTCTTTATCTGTCTAATTAGAATCTTTTTGAGTTCAATATTAAGCACATTAAATGAGATTCTATTTGTATATATATTACTATGAATTTCTTCAATTGAATTAGTTATACTTGATTCAACCAAATTATATAACATAAGTATTAGATTAGAGCGTAAGATTTTGTTAAGCTCTTTATCTGGATTTTCAAGTGAGAATGAACTTATAAAGGTATAATATCTATTAATTTCATTGACTCTTTCTTGAAAAATTTCTTTCACAAATTGCATAATTTAGATTCCTAATAGTTTGTTCCTTACATATTCTATTCTACCAATAACTTTGAGCCTATTATTAGCTGATCCGGATGTTGTATGTTCATTAAATGTTGCAGAATTAAACCAATCTTCAATATTTTTAGGAACAAGATCTGGATTTTCTCGTAGAGCTAAAGTTGCTCCTACAGACATAGCATCAAACCTAACGCGCGAAACCGTATTATTGTTAGCAGCTTTTCTAAATCCATTTGGAAAGTATTGATTTATAAAACCTAACATTTGCTCGAATTGGGCTTTCATGAATTCTTTGTCAAATCCATTGTCATGCTTGTCTTTCATGTATTCATCTAAGAAATCTTCTACACTATGCACAAATTGTTGATATTTATCAGAATATGCGAAATATCTAAGTATTAATTCATGAGATTCTCCACGTTTTCTTCGTTCATCTTTTATTGGACATAATGATTTAAATAAAGGATTTTGTGAGCATTCATCCAAAAATTTGTAGAATTCATCTTCGGAGTATACGCCCTTTCGTATTTCCATCGGTGATAAATCATACGGCTTAGTGTTGATTCTTGCAAATAAATCTCTTCTGACACTTGCAGATGCTTTTTCAGTAAGTTCTATTGAACGTAACGTCTTCCTTAGAAAACGGCGTTGCCTACTTTCAGTTAAGTCGTTAAATTTAAATCCATTAAGTAAATATAAAACGTCTAATCCGACTAATTTGAATTTATTTTCTTTAAAAGCATTTAGGGTCCGAATTCTCTGTGTTCCATCCACAATTTCTAATCTTCCATCTTCGTGTCCTTCATCTGCGAAAAATAAATATGGAATAGGTAAATCTAATAAAATAGATTCGATAAATTTAGACATCTTTTCTTTATCTTTTTCCCAAATAAATTCTCTTTGATATTTTGGTACGACAAACTCCCCTGTCGAATATTTTGAGATTAAGACTTCAACTGGATATTCTCTTGTATCAAATGAAACAGGTTCTTTTTGGGCTACGATTTGAGCTTCAGCTTCATTTTTTTGTTCTTGAGTTATCATAATTCAAATGAATTTAAATGTTCTTTTATACTTTGGGCAATAATTTGTCCTAGTTTAGGAGGGACGGCATTACCTATTTGCCGACAAATTATAGATGGATTATATTTTTCAAGTGATTCGTAAAAAAGATATTTTTCAGGAAATGTTTGAAGCAAAGCTGCTTCACGTAATGTGATAGCTCTATCTTGTTCTGGATGTCCAAATCTGCCATTACCTAATCCTGTACAGTGGGTTGTCATTGTTGGCGAAGGAGCATCCCATTTCATTCTACCATATACACTTCCATAAGTATTTCCTGACTTTTTTTTATAACATTCTAAAAGTAATTCTTGAGGCCAATCACGCCAACTGCCCCCTTCTTTTGTATGCTTAATTCTTTTAAGATTCAATTCGCTTAATACTCTAGCTCTGTGTAAGGGGTCTTTGGGATCATATTCTCCAGCATTTACTGCTGGTAAGTGTCCTATTGTTTCCCTAACCGTTACATAATTTTCAGGTAAATGTGTTTTTTCTATTAATTTAATGGGGGCAAGTTTTGAAGCTAAGAGGACTAATCGTTTACGAGTTTGAGGTATTCCATAGTCAGGGCAATAGACTGTCTCATAATGGATATGATATCCTAATTCTATTAATTTATTGTAGAAGTCTTTGAATATATTCGCTTTGTTATCAACTAATTGTGGTACATTTTCCATTGAAACAATTGTAGGGTTTGTTTCTTCTATTAATCTAGAAAATGTATATAGCATATTCAGTTTTTTAGGATCTTTATCTTTGAGTTTGAAACTGTATGACGAAAAAGGTTGGCATGGAGCGCAGCCTACTAAGATTTTTATTTTATTTCCAAATAATTGATTGAGTTCTGATCCTTTTAAGTCCATTATATCTTTCTCGTAGAAAGTTGAGTTATTATTAGATTCAAATGCAAATTTGCAGGATGGATCATTATCATAACCAGCAATGACATCAAAGCCCTCTGCTACGAAGCCTTGCGAAAGTCCTCCAATTCCGCAAAACAAATCAATTACAGCTATTTTTGTTTGATCAATCATTAGTTATATCTTTTATGCAAAGATAGATAAAATGTCTGTCATTTCTTCTTTTGAAAGAATAGAAAATAGCATAATTAACAATTCTATTTGTGTTTTTCCAATAGAATTCAAATTTTATTTTGCTCAAGAAATATCTTTTGTAGAAGAAATACGATTTCTTCTAATGTATCTTTTCTAGTAGTGGATTTTAGTTGGCAACTCCATACAGTCATTGTATGCCATCCCAAGTTATGAAGAAGAATACACTTTTCTTTATCTCTTTTTATGTTTTTGCTAATCTTTATTTTCCACCATTCAGTTCTTGTTTTAGGTAATCTTGAAAAAAGACAATTTTCATGGCCATGCCAAAAACATCCGTTTATAAATATGGCAGTTCTGTATTTTTTTAACACAATATCAGGACTACCCGGCAATGACTTTACATGTAGACGGTATCTAAAGCCATGACTGTGTAAATATCGTCGAACAATCATTTCAGGTTTAGTATCTTTGCCTTTAATTTTAGACATTAGATAACTTCTTTTCTCGGTCGTCAATGTATCTGTCATATCCTTACATTAATCATCTATTAGTTACAAAGATACGTAAATACTACTAGAATTACCTCATATAAATCTTCTAATCTCGTCAAATATGCATTTGTAAACTTTTTCATCTCCCTTCTCTTGATATTTAATATATTTTATTTATTTGTTTGGAAATGGACTTTTTGTTGAATTATGAATATTTTTTGTCTTTGTAATTACTGTTTGTTGAGTTTATATTATTGATTTCTAATATGTTATGCGTTTAGTATTCTTTGGAATGCAACTCTTTATCCATTTGACACTAACGTTTAAACTACTCAAAACCAATATTCAAAAGGCTTTAAAACGTTTATATTTCCATTCAAATGAGGATATATAGACTATCGTAAGCAATTCCGCTTGCGGGTAATCACTAAAACCATGTATAATTTTTCAAAAGACGGTATCGTAGTCTCTACGGTACTTGATGCACGTACTGCCAACAAAGAAGGCAAATATCCTGTTAAAATCAAGGTTTATTATCAAAGAAAGCCCAAGTATTATTCTATTGGTATCTGCATGACGAAAGAAGAATGGAACAAGCTACCGGATAGCAAATCTTCTGAAAGCAAGAAAATCAGACAAGCCATTGAAAGTAGTTTTTCTTTAGTCCGTATGAATGTTGAAGCTCTGGCAGAGAAAGGAACATTCTCTTTCAATACGCTCAATTTGCGTTTAGGAAAGGCTACCGGTGATACTCTAAACAGTGCCATACGCGCAAAGATTGAGGAACTGAAAAACGAGGAAAGAATCGGGACAATGCAGTTTTACCAAACTACATTGGTAATGGTTGAGGAAGTCGGCGGCAAAGATATTCCATTTAGTGCCGTTACGGTTGAATGGTTGCAAAAATGTGAAAGACTTTGGTCGAAAATGAGAAGTATTTCTACAATCGGTATGCACATGAGAAATATCCGTACTTTGATGAATGAAGCCAAGAGAGCCGGCGTTATCAAAGAATCGCAATACCCATTCGGAAAAGGTCTGTTCGAGATAAAGACCGGTATCGGAAGAAAGAAAGGATTGACAAAAAAACAGTTGAAGGCCATTTTCGATTATAAGAGTGAAAATGAAACCACTAACAGATATAAAGACCTCTGGATATTCATTTACTTGTGCAACGGTATCAATCCGACAGACATGCTGAAATTGAAGTTCTCGGATATTTTGGACGGTGAAATATGTTTTGTGAGACAGAAAACAGAGCGCACAACAAAGAATAGGAAAGAGATACGTGCAGTTGTTTCTCCCCAATTACAGACAATAATTGACAAGTGGGGAAACAAACCGTTACCCGATAATTATATATTTCCTTATATGAAAGGGCATGCAACGGCTATAGAGCGTAAAGCGATTGTACGCGATGTTGTCAAGCGAATCAACAAGCGTATGAAGTTGATAGGTGAAGAATTAGGTATCGGCAATATCACCACATATACTGCAAGACATTCATACGCTACCGTATTGAAACGAAGCGGAGCTAATATCTCTTATATAAGTGAATCCTTAGGACATACCGACCTGAGGACTACGGAAGCATATCTGGCGAGTTTTGAGAAAGAGGAGCGTGCTAAGAACACTAACCTTTTGACCTCGTTTTTGTAGCCTATATGGGGCTCTTCTTACTTTCCTGCCCGGTAATTCTATTCATTAGGGAATCGGGCTTTCTTTATGCAAAATTACCGGTGCGAGAGCTTAGGTAAGGTTAAGAATATAGCTAAAATACCTTTTCCTTTTATATTCCGGCAAAAAAGAGGATATATGTAATGTCCGATGATTCATGTATTCGGAGTATTACTAAATTCAAAATAAATAAAGTTATGGCACGAAAGAAAAAAGTAGAAGAAGAACAACCGGTGACTGCCAAAGTTGTAGAGACTAAAAAGAAATCTTCAAAGAAAGCACCAAAGACTAAAATGTCTGCTCAAAAAGAAAGCATACAGGAAACCGGTGTTCAAAAGCCGATTGTCAAAGAAGAAAATACGAAAGATTCTTTTAAAGACAAAGATTATACAATCGATGAGCTTATAGATATGTTAGGACCGGATATTGATTGCGAGGATGATACAGAGTTTTCATTAACGGAAGATACTTCTTCACAAGAACAGGAATACACAATAGAAGATATGCTTTCCGCATTGGATGAGTCAATTGATAATGACGATGAAGAATGTGTTTCAGATGAAATACTTGATAAATTCGACAAGACACTCGAAGAAAAAGGTTTGGGCAATGATTATTTTCAGAAGAAAGAAGAACGGCTTAAAGAAATGGAGCTGGAGTATGAACTTCACGAATTCGCCATTGATGAAATGCTGAATGAATAAGAATATCTAATTTTGCAACCTGCAACAGTCTCTTTATGAGATATAACTTTGTGATGTGCCTTATTTTTTCTAATTTTGCATCGTCATGGCAACATGGCAGACATATTAGAAATTTAAGGTACACGAAAGTGTTTAACTGATTCTCTACGACGAAGTCTGGTAAACTATCTGTAGAACGGGAATAAGTTGGCATCTCTCGCGTCATATCCGTATATGGCGTGGGGACTGTTGCTTGTTTTAGTTCAAGGTCTTACCAGAGCCCGTCGTATAAAATAAGTTAATGGCCTCACGCTTTCTGCATTTATGAACTCTTCTGATTTGAGGCTAAGGGAGAAACGACATTCTGGTAATTATGAAGAAATTTTTATTAATGTTAGGTGCGGTAGCTTTATTTACTGCATGTAGTGATGACGGTGGTTCCGGTAGTGGCAATATCAATTATGAAGAAGGTTATAAATACCTTACGAATTTGAATGTGAGTGACGCCAAGATGATTTATCAGAAATCATCCGCAACAAGAGCAACAGGGGATGACTCTTATTACAAACTTGATTTATCAGGCAATGAAGTAAAGTTGTCAATCAAGGGAGAGGACGGGCAAGACCATAATATTGGTATTAGTAAGGTTGTCAAACTGAGTGATAAGATTATTCTGGTGAATCCTGTTGAACAAGATATTGTTGATTTGTTTTATAAACCCGGTCCTGATGATGATTATATATCTGTTAGCAATCAAAGTATTAGGTATCTCTCAATAGTAGATGTCCAAACAGAAAAGTTATACAGATGGCCGAAAGATGTACATATTGATTTGTATTACGGTTCATTGAAAACAATATTGGATAATCAAGGAAATATTTATATTGCTTCTTCTTCTAATTCAAATTATCCAGAATTTAGCCAAATATATAAACTGGATGTTTCAGATTTCACAATGCAGAAAATGTTACCTGATGAAGTTAGATGTAATAATTTCACTGTAACCGATAATGGTTTTGTTGTGTATTGGAGTAGTCAAGAACAACAACAGAATTGCCGTGTGAAATGTCCGGGTGGCAGAATTTATCCGATTTCAGATACTTATACATTCATCTTTAACGGTAATTTATATTCCATTCGCAATAATGCGATTATTCAACATAAGACTATTGGAAATAATGACTTAGAAGAAAAAACAATATGCACCATATCTGATGAACAATTCACTGGGTATGGGGAATTTGCTGTTCCTAATCATGTGCGCAAAACACTGTTGCTGAATGAATATTATGAGTTTGACGGAGAAAAATGTACAAAACTTGATAAGCAGATTAATATTGGAGATATTCGCACAAATAAAGCATGGTACAACCGTAGCAATACAACTTTCTCAAAAATAGCAATGAAAGATTATCAAGAATCTCAGTTTCAAATTTTGGATTATGAAATACAAAGTCTTTCGGCAAATTCTGAAAGTTCTAATATCACATTCACCGGTTTCAGATATTCGGACGGCGCCAATGTTGTAGGAACTATCACAGAATCAGATGAAGTTGTTATCGATAATGTTGCAGAAAACGGAAACAAAATCATCAATCTTATTTCGTTGAACTAATATCAACTCAAAAGAATATCCTCTTGTTGTGTCTATGCAGCAAGAGGATTTTTTTATGCCTTAAAATCTGAACTATCGGAAAAACGAGAGTTCTATATGTGCTATGTTTCTCTAAATCAAGCAATATTTACGTTTCTTATTTAGCTCCATACAATCCGAGCTTACTATATACCCATACCCAAAATAAGGCTGTTTTCGTCTCCTGTATCGAGCTTTTCTCTTGCCTCTAATACTCGGTATAAAGAAGCACGAGCATATCTCGAATATGAAAGAATAAATTAAAGTAGAAAATTATTACATGGTGAATAAAGTGAGTGAAGTGAACTATATTTTATAAAAAGTATAAGGTTTTATATCGTTATATGGTCTATAAAATAAGAATATGCTCTATTATAAAAATATAGTTCACTTTACTCACTTTGTTCACTTTTATCTTTTCTTATAAAAGGATTTCTGTAGGGCAATTCTTTATATCAAAGTTTTCTATGGCATTCCATAAATCTTCTTGATATTCATATAATGGCTCTATTAAGGCTTCTGGAAAAATAGCCTTGTTTGATATTTGGGCGAGACGAAAACCGGAAGTTTCAAATTTGCGTCCAACCTCACTTTTCATTCTATAGGATTCAACGACCTCAAAAGAATACTCTCCTAAAAACTTCAATCTGCAATATTTTTGAGGATACCAGCCTATACAGACGATTTCACCTTCAAGCAATGATGAAAACTTGAAATAGTCCATTCCATTGAATCCTTTCTCTATGTCAAAGTCCGTATTGGTCTGTTTGTATTCGTGGCAGAATGTTTCCCAATCCTTATACCCTAAAGCGCGAGCCATGAAAGATAATTTTCCAACATCCGACTTTCTTTCCTTGTCTGCATCCTTATCTCCCCAATAACGACGTAATGTATCAATACTGATAGTTTCAGATTGCTGGATAACGCTTCCGTCTTCATATTTTGGGAGAGGAAAATTTGTATCGCTCTGTTTCTTTATATAATCGCATAGGTCAGAGTACTCCGTCGGCC
>ENA-ORSM01000924-ORSM01000924.1-human-gut-metagenome-genome-assembly--contig:-NODE-924-length-25020-cov-7.120369_pt1 | contig 25020 bp, 20 predicted proteins | sample MGYA00241903_ERZ509170 | MGnify/ENA primary metagenome ERZ509170 (study PRJEB26280, sample SAMEA2338784) | human gut metagenome | biome: human gut; feature: human-associated habitat; material: faeces...
ACACGAATATACGCCTACCGGCTACATACTGAACTATTGGAAGACCGATTCGGAAGGGGAGTTGCTGAAAATTCGCCGGGTAGAAATGCATATGATGCGCTACTATTCAGATGAGAGAGGCATGGTGGAGGAAGACAAGGAAGAACGGAAAAAATACGGCAGAGCCGGTGTGTTCTGTGTGCGCGATGTGAGATACTGATCTGTAGGAATAATCGGATAGTTTTCCTTCAAAGAATCTATTCGAAAATGCCAGAGATTGTCAAATTGCATATTTGGTAAAAGATTGTGGGTTTAAGTATGCCGATGAAACATTCCATCATCGGCATACTCATTTTTTAAAAGCATACTTTTTAGCATGATTAATTTGTAAAGTATCAATAGATACGCTACACTTTTTCTTTTCGTAGGCAAATCTTAATCCGTATCTTCGTAGCATGAAAGAAGATATACGGAAAATACGGATGCGCCAAAAATGGCTTGAGCTATATGGTTAAACGGGTTCTATGACAAAGACTGCCCTTCGGCGAGGGATTCCTGTTTCACGTTATACCCTTGGATAAATCGTGAGAAAGAACAAGGCAAGTCGGATTTGTCCGATAAGTCTAAACGTCCATCAAGACTTGCCAATGTGAAGATAACACCTGAAATTGAAACCACTATCCTTAATCTGCGTGAGACGAGAAGATGGGGGAGCGCAACGGATTGCCAACTATCTGCTTAGGAAGAGAATAAAGCTCTCAGCCATGACGGTGTGGTATGTGTTAAAAAAGCATCAAGTCAAGACTGTTGTGAAACGACGTAAAAAGTCAGCCTGTACACGATACAGTAAAGAAATTCTAGGAGAGAGGGCTCAGCTGGATGTAATGAAAGTACGAAACGGGGCATACCAGTTCACAGCCATAGATGGTTGCACCCCTTTGAGAACTATTCGTGTATATTCCAATAAAAAAGCAGAAAGTACAATTCATTTTTAAATTCATAAAACATAGAAACAAGAAAACTCTTATTCAATAAGCTGTGAACAATCAAAATATATCGCGGATTGTTTTACGCTTTTAAATTCATCGGTCGGGGAACGGCCAGCGCTCTTGTCGGGACCACCCGTCCCGACAAGAATAAAAATTCGCTAATGTAGCAAATCTGTTGTTATGGCACAGATAAAACTTACATCAATGATATTTTGATTTGGTTATTAAGGATCATATTATTATTTGATTCTAGTTTAGGAAGCAGTTTACTTACTTTGGCTTTATTCTTCTCCCATTGATTGGGGTACCTTACATCTTGTAGATGTACGCACTTGTTCGTTTTTGATTTTTACTATGAAGTAAAACATTATTGATTTTGTCTCTTTAGGTTTTACTAGGTTATGGTAGGGGGGTATCTTTTGGACAAAACATTGTTTGATTTCATTGTTTGAAATCATTGTTTCAGCTTTCTTAATAGAATCATTATTTGATGTTTCAGAATGTGCCATAATAGGGTGTTCTAGGCATATAGGCATAAAATAAGACACACAACTATTGCTGTATGTCTTACTCGTGGAGCGTATGAGACTCGTAAGATGAATCTATTTGCTCGTACATGAAATTGTATGCGTTTGATTATCAGTTTTTTTTGTAAAATGACCTATTTTATGATTTCAATAAATATCATATACTCTTAAAAATCGGGGGAGTAGTTAAAGGGTGTTACTCCCCCTAATCAGTCTTCGTATCTTCGCTCTTGAAATTAGGTGGATAGAACAAGGGAAAGTAGTTTGTACTATCATGTATATTCATGTAATGTCAGCCTGTTTTTCCTTTAAAATCTTCTCTTTAGATTCGCGGTAAAATTAAGTAAAACGTATGAAAAAGACAAATTTTAGTACAAGAGCCTATGTAATGAAGAACGGGCAGGTAATGATCCGGGTAAGATGGAACAGCAAGAAGAATGAGGTCGGCTTTTCTGTCGGTTATACTATTGATCCTTTAAAATGGGATAGTGACAAACAACTGGTAAAAAGCAATACGACCCATAAAATCGGTGGGAAGATTGTTTATGCCCGTGAGATTAACAATGCAATCCGTAGTTTTCTGGTTTGTATCGAGGAAGTGTTTACTGAATACGATGTTCGTTCAACGATACCAACGACTACTGACTTGAAAGAATCTGTTAATGAGAAACTAGGTAGGGTAAAACTGGAAACGATGGATGAAGACAAGACGAAAACGTTAAAGGATATATTCACCGAGTTTCTGTCAGCAAGAGTATTGGAAGGGAACTGGAGTGAAGCTGCAAAATATAAATATGGACAAATGTGGCATCAATTAATAGACTGCGATCCTAAAATAGAATTGGAAGCACTGGATAAAGATAAAATGAGTCAACTTATGAATTGGTATATAAAGAATGATTATCGAAATCGCACCATTGTTAAACAGTTTAGAATTTTAAAATCATTTCTCCGTTGGGTTTCCAGAAATGGATATGTAATACAACCTGGCGTACTGGAATTCAAGCCTAAGCTAAAAGTTATACCGAAGGCCGTCACCTTTTTAAAATATAAGGAACTGATGCACTTCTTCCACTTTGAATTTCCCAAGGAGAAAGAATATCTATCAAAAGCGAGAGACATGTTTTGCTTCATGGCCTTCACTTCTTTACGATATTCAGATTTGGTCGCACTCAAACCGGTCAACCTGGTGGATGGATACTTGGATTTCTGTACCGAAAAGACCGATGACAAACTGCATATCGCTCTGAATGAATACGCCCAGCAAATTATTGAGAAATATTCTTGGTATAAAGGTGATACAATTTTTCCAGTCCCAAGCAATCAGAAATTAAATGACTACCTGAAAGAAGCAGCCAAACTTGCCGGACTGGATCGCGAAATATCCCAGGTTTATTTCAAGGGTAATACCAGACATGAGGATACCTATAAGTTCTGGGAACAGATCAGCTGCCACGATGCAAGAAGAACTTTTGTATGTTGTTCCTTGGCTCTTGGTATTCCGGCTAGCGTAGTAATGAGTTGCACAGGTCATTCCGATTACGAAAGTATGAAACCTTACATTGAAGTGGCCGATGAAACCCAAAAGATGCAGATGGAGAAATGGAACACCCACCAATACAAGTCTGGGGTCATTGAAAGTATGGAAAAGATGACTCCGACACAACTAAAACAGCTTTTTGAATATGTAAAAAGCATTGCATAACAAGATTATCGTTATATTTGGGGCGATATTCGGGATAAGCCCGGATATCGGCTTTATTATTAATTTTAAATATAATGTCTATGATAAAAAACAGATACAGAAACAGTGTGAAAATTCTGGTGGATCCCCAACTTATGAAACGGAGTGGATCCAGAAACGGCGTGAGCCTCCTGCCATCTTCCAATCCTGTCTTTTATAGTCCAATAAGGACAAAAAGGGAAAATATTGTTACGGGTGCTGTATGTCTGGTGGCAGGAGTAGGATTGGGAATGATGTTGAAAGATTGTTTAGACGGGAAAAAGAATACCCCAACGGTCCGCGGAATAGGTCCTTCGGATTTGGATTTTTTTATAAATGATACGAATCCCCCATCTATAGATGGGCATACGAACAATCCAACATGCATTGCTAAACCAACGGGGCAACAGTCAAGTGACAATCAGCCCGTACCTGAAACCAACACTGCCGAGACTATAAGTCTGTCACCGGAAAAAGAGACTGATAAGGTTTCCGATGCAGTGGAGCAACAAGAGATGCAGTCCTTCCAACCCTCTCCTGAAGTTCCCGTCCAGGATAAGACAAAAGAGGAAGGTGGCATGATAGTAGCAAAAAATATTGAGGTTTCTCTAGAGGAGTTCTCCCAAAGCAATCGGCCAACACCTATTCCACTGTCTTATCCACCTTTATTTGCCAAAATCATCGAAGTTGAAGATGAAGCTAAAGCTGAAGCTGAACAGTTGGAGGCCATGAAAGCATTATATAGAGGACTGAAAAATAAATATATGAAATGTCCCTCGTTTAAATATTTTTGCTATATATTCGGAGGAGTAGGGGCATCAGGGACCTACGAGCCCGAGGAGAATGATTTTATAGATTGGACCGGTAGTAAAGGCTCCCTGCAATGGCTTATTCTGAGGCTGTACAAATTGAAGGGGGAGAGCCAGATTCAAAGAGGAATGTGGCAAAAGGTGGAAACATGCATCATGCTGGACCATGCACAGATTCCTTCCGGTACCCTGAAAAATGCAACCAATAAAATTGCTAAATCATATCAAGAAGGGATAAATGCCGTTATATCAAAAGTTATGAGACGAATAAAAAGTCGTGTAAAATAAACTGCGTCATGGGCTATTTCTCCCCACACCTACCGGTCGGAGATTGGCTAGTGCCAACAATACTTCCGGCTGGCGTAAAGCTACAACAATTCAAATATGTCTCCAGGCTTTGTCACCGGTTGTCGTGCAATGGCTCCCCAATCAGCCAATGGTATGGCCCATTCCTTCCGTATATTGTGGCAAGCAAGGTAAACCGGTTTTTCAAGGGTTGTGTCCGGTAGGAACACGCCCTTGTTTTTTGTTCCTTGCGGATCTGGCGGTGATATTCCTCAACGGTACGGGTCCACGCCGTATATCTGCTGTGGATTGGAGGTATCCGGTAATCCTTTCCTTGCTCTCCCGCCATGATTCGATAACGACAGCGTATTCCCCACTCCATTTTTCATCCAGATTAAGTAACCCCGTTCCACCGGTATCTGCCTACAGTCCCATAAACATGCTCCAGTTTCCCCATGAACTTTTTGGGGCACCTGTTACCGGCATGTCCGATCAAGTTTCATGTCTGACGGGCAACACAGAGCCGGACGAATAGCCTTTGGATAATACCGGAGAAACCTTCCAATCCGCAAAAACATGTTACCCGAAACATGAAGGCCGATAATGCGGCCAGCAATACTCCCTGCCGGATGATTTCACGTTTTTAACAAACCGGAATCAAAGCCGGAGTTACGGTCACAAGGTACGGAAACGGCACTTTACCCGTTGGAGTCTGCACCTGTCTCTGTATCCTCCCATCACGGCGGCTGTCACTCATGCGTGCATTCCCGGAAAGACAAGTGTCCATCCTGTCTTCAAGGGGCAGCCTTAAAATGTTTTCCAACAATAAGAACTTGTCGGAATTCAACGGCTCAAGAGGATTGTTTTTGACACTTCTGAAATCAAATTCCCCGTTCGGGATAAAACAGTGCCGGCATAATCAATTTTTTATTCGTTTTCTTTGCCGGTATAGTCCGAATCACAGCCCCTTATTATTACAACCATGTACAATCTTAAAGGCTAAATCTACAACCAACTACAATCATCTACAACCTATTCCAACCTATTCCAACTTCGTGTAATTTTCTGATAATAAACCGGTTATTGTTTTGAAATAATCGTATTTTTTGTTTATACCTTTGCGGCGTTTCGAAACAGAAAACAATTATATTAAAATAGAGATAAATATGAAAAAGAAGATGGAAGTACCGCATAATAAAACGGTACGTATAATGGCAGGCAGTAAACAGCCGGAACAATTCCGGTTGCCGAAGGACCCGAAAGTGGAAGTGGAAAAGTCAACTATGAATGATTACCTTGGATTCCCCAGATTTGTAACGGGCATCAAGAGTCTTGCCGGGGTGCTTGAAGTCTCATCAAGCACAGTCAACAGGTGGAAGGCCAGCGGTCTGCTGGATGATGCGACCTATCAGAACGGCAAATACATATTGTTTGACGTATATGGGGTGCTGGATATCCTACGGGTAAGTAACCAAAAGGGGAGATATAACCAATCAAAGTATAGTCATAACATGTAACCGTAATGAATACAATTGTTCAAAGTCCTGTGCTTGCACACGCAGAGCAGACAACTGTCCAGGCAACGGTAGGATGTATTAATGACGGTGCAAAACCTAAGGGAAATGCCTGGCCTGATAATAACAGTAGTAAACGGACAACGGATATGGAAAGCGTACATGGCAAAACGAGGATTAGGAGTCCTGAATGCGACATCAAGTATCTTGAACGCCTGTCAGAAACCTTTATTGGGGGCACTGTCAAATGTGTCATGGGACACTTGTCTGCAGGTACAGGTGTGGCAGCAGGTTTAAGATACCAGTGAAGGACCTCTCAAAAAATAACCGGAGAATACCGGTTTGCGACCATAACATCAGAATTATAAAAACCTATTAAAATGCAATAGAAATGAATTATAATAAAGGAATAGCCCTAATGGGGCTTTGTATGACAGCCATAGGGCTTGCGAGTACATTGTTTTATAACATGTCCATGAAGAAACGTGGGCAGACCGGGAAAGCGCCTGCCGCAACTAATGATGTGAAAAATGATGGAAGATTCGCCATGAAAAGTGTATCGTCCCACAAGCGGATTAAAGAAACAGTGGCCATTGGCAACCTTCACGAGCGGATTGGACTGCCAGCGGCCAAGACCCGACTCCACCTTGCCGAATTGAATAGAGAAAGAAACGACGGAACCTCCCCGATTGTATCGTCCTCAGACAATACCGTAAGTGCAACAAGGATCCATGGCAAGGCCATTTACCAACCGGATGGAAGAGCCAGAGAGTTCTGTTTATGGGCCTGCAACCTGTACAACGGCTGTTCGAATAACTGCGATTACTGCTTTAACAACAAAAGCATCATGGCCGGTACACTTGGCGGTATCATTGTATCCTTGAAGAAGTCCCTCGTCGACACCGAGACCGCCTTTGAGATATTTAAAACGGAACTAACCAGGTGGCGGTCGAAAATCATCAAGGACGGTGGGCTCCATTTCAACTTCGTGTCCGATCCCTGCCTGGCTGAGACCATCGAATTGAACTTCAGATGCATGGACGAGGCACAGCGTCAAGGAGTCCCTTGCCAGATACTTACCAAATGTGCAGACTGGTTGGATCATCCTGCCGTACAGAATGTGCTTTCCAGAAAGGGGTTTGTATCCGTTGGTTTCACACTTACCGGACGTGACGACCTGGAACCTGGCGCAAGTACCAACAGGGAACGTATTCAGTCCATGAAAGAACTGCACAATGCCGGTATAAGCACGTGGGCGAGCATCGAGCCCATTATCGACCCGGACCTCTCGTTCGAAATGATTAGAGAAACGGCAGGGTTCTGCGACCATTACAAGATCGGTATCCTCAGCGGCAAGAAAGGTTACACCCCGCAGCAGATACGTGATTTCGTGGCAAAAGTACAGTCCTTAGGGCATACCTCGATATATTGGAAAGAGAGCCTGCGTGAATTCATCAATAAGCAATAGTCACAAAACCAGACAGCCGGTGGCGGTCGGGGTATCGGACTTGAGGAGTATTATAAACAGTAAATTATTAATATTATGAACATTAAAAGAATAGCCCTAATGGAACTTGGCATGGCTGTCGTCGGCCTTGCAGGTATATTGATCTATAAGAGGGCTGTAAAGAGATACGGTCAGACAGTGGAAGCACTTGCTGCAATCAACAAGATGCAAGGTAATGTGGAAGAGGCTGTGCCATCACAGGTTCTCCTCTCTGCCAAACGTACCGGGACCAGAACAAAAGTCACCCGTGGCATGGTGAGAGAATGGTATCTGGCGTCGAAGAAGGGGATGACCCATAGGGAAATCGCTACCATGTATGGCGTCTCATTGGTAACTGTGGACCGTCATCTGGCGGATGTCAACAGAAGGCAGGCCGTCAAAACCGTGAAGTCACCGGTCTGTCTGACAGTCCCGACGGACGATGCGGTAATTAAACAAGATTTATCAACGAACTTAAAAAATCACATTGATTATGAGTAGAAATTTTTCAAATGCAAGTGCCTCTTCCACCATTAAAGCGAGAGCGAGTGTAGGACTGGGTGGAGTTAGGGGGAGCTATGAGGGTACCGTTTCATCTTTCTGGAAAATCGGTGGTCCCGTTGTCGGCATCACGGTTGCAGTCGGGCTGATCGTATTGCCCGAAATCAGGAAGAAGTTGGGAAAGGCCAGGATTGAGAACGAGAAACAGAAAAGCGTAATTAGGAAGGATGAGGCATGCGAGAACAGCAGGATCAAAAAGGACGAGGCTGAACAGCAGTGCGACCTTGATATCCGGAAAGCAAAAGGGCTCAGCCAGGTAAAGACCGACGAGATACGTACCCTGTTTGAAATCCGCCGGGAGTTCGGCCCAATGGGGAAAAGCACAGGGCAAGAGCAGAACCCGCACGAAGAGAGCAGTCTTGGAAAATGGCTGCAATGGTTCAACCGGGAATGCCCCATGCCGTGCTACTCCGCCATCCCCCACATCAGTACCATTCTTGACGGCTGTCCTGAAGGTTTCAGGCCTGCCATGCTCTTCCATCTGCTCGGTGGCTACGGTGCACTGGCCTTCTCAAATGTACGGGCAAGATATCTGGACGGCCGGTATCATTCACCCAGCCTGCAGGTGATAATCGAGGGTGGGCAGGGTTCCGGAAAGAGTGTGTTCAAGGACGTGTATGAGCAGGACCTCTTTCAAAGGGTGGTCATGGACAACAGGCTAAAATCCAGAACCGGCAGGACAGACCGGATTGTCCAGACAGTGGGTACCGACATTTCAAAGGCAAGGCTGATGGAGGTCATCGCCAACAGCCGGGGTCTTTCCCTCTATGCAATGGAAACGGAGATCGACACCATACGGAAATCCGCTTCGAAAGGTGGTGGATTCTCGAGTGACCTGCTACGCAAGGCATTCTCTGGTGAGGCCGTCTCCCTGGACAACAAGCATACCCGTGATGACTGCCACGGTGATTTTTCTGTCCGTTTGAACTATACCTTCACCGGTACTCCCGGAGCTGTCGGGCGCTTCTTTACGGATGAGGACTACGAGAACGGCACCGCCTCCCGTATCTGCTTCTGCGCGATTCCCGAACAGGACCGTTCAGTTCCCGAGTTCGATCTGCCGGAGGGTGAGGAACTTGAGAGAATGCGCGACCAGTTAGGGGAATGGCGGGAGAAATACTGCTTCAGGACTGGGGAGGATGGCACAGACATTCCCGCCGACGAGTATCTTACTGACCTCTCCTATGTACATGGCCCACTGGGCAACTGGATCGGGGAACAGAAGAAGGCTGATGAAAGGATGAGGAGAATGGTCTCCCTCCGCATGGCCACCATTGCCTTCCATGCCGCCATCGTGCTGCACATGCTCGCCGGAGAACCCGGTGAGGACAACCCGAAGATGCGCAAGGCAGTCTGCAAACTGACCGTATATATTGCCAACCACTGCATGGAACGTTTCCTCCACAAATACTATAAGGGGGCGTATCCGAAGATGGAGAAGATGTCCTGCTCACCTCTCAGGCGTAAGCTGACAGACGAGGAGGTTGAATGCTGGTATCCTCTATGGCATACTCCCGGTGAGGACGGCCAGCCGTTGGGATACGGGAGGATAGCAAAAATGATCGGAGTGGACCGGGATAGCGTAAAAAATGCTTTCAAAAGATATGAGAGAAGAAACGGTTTGAGATGAAACGAACCAAGGAGGGTATACGAAAGGTGCCCTCCTTTTTCTTTTTTCAGGGGGGTAAATATCATTCGCTGGTGGGTAAATACTATATTTCAGACGGGTAAACGTTCAAAATACAGCTCCTTGGAAAATACAATATAATACGACTTTTTGAATTGAATATTAATTGGTTAATCGACGAAAAACTATCTATCCCTAGAGTGTGTAAAACGCTACCCACCTATATATAATATAAATATAAGAAAAAAGACTGTCTTTTCATGCCCAACAGAACGGGTATAGTATTATATGATATATAAAATATTTTACATTATTCCATTTTCCAAGTAGCCATATAACCAACACTTCATCCCAAATCCGTACGGGTAATAATGAATAGAGTGGATGAGTGGCCAATACAGAGTCCGGTTACCGGATTAGTTTCTGTACTGATACTAAGATAACCCTTCTACCGATGCTGAACTTATATCCTATACTCATCGCCTCTTTATGACCAGCTGTTGTATTAAGTATTTATCCTTACCGGCTGAATGATAATATCTCTTCAGTTTCATACCTTAATACTCCACAAGGCAAGGGAGATGAACGGGCAATAGATAAACGTGCCTGGTGTATGTGGAGAGAGTTTTATATTTCCTCCACCTGTTTTCCGGCACTGTCATAGGTTTGCCCGTCGATTATAGCCGTGAAGTAACCATATCAGTTCTTCAACATTACTCTTTCATTCCATTCATCGGATCAAGGACTATCTGGCAATATTAATGGGAGACATATACAACTTGGTTTAAACCGGATGTATTGTAAGGGTAATGGCAGAGGTTTATCGGGTTCCTGCTTATACTGATACACTTTTGTCCATACCTCCCGATGCAATATGTATATAGCAAATGAGGAGTTGAAACAATGTATAAGTATGCCAATTCAGCCAGGGGAAAAAGGCAAGTTCATCATTCAAACATTATCCAAACGGTAAGATGGAAGAGTTAACTGAAAGCCGATTTGTACTATACTATTACCTATATAATTAATAGTAATATCCACTCAGGCGGCGTGAGCCTACATCTGACGAAGAGAAAATATATTATATCCCAAAATCAACTTTTTTTCTTAAAATTGGGCTTATCACTTAAAAGAAATAGATTGCATAAGGAAAAATATTGATGCATTCTGTTAACTCATCCGACAGTGATTTGGGCATACAGAAAGATTGCATTGTCCGATTTGCTATATCTTCATTTATAGCAATCATACCTTGGCTAGAATGAATAAAATCCCAGTTCTTTTGCTACCTTTTGGGAATATATAACCGGAAGAATAAGTGGCAAGTTTGGCAATAATACACTTTTTCCGTATTATCAATTTTTCCAGTTCTCCAAATCATCATTGAAAGGGTAAACGGAACGCATCAATCAATTTTTTTCCTTTGAAACATATCATTTATAAGTAATTTCCCTCATTCTGGCAAAAAAAGTTGATCTGAAATTATATACTATTCTCTTCTTCGTTTGTTGTAGGCTCACGCCGCCTGAGTGGATATTATCATCAATTGTAATAATCATATGGTATATAATTGGCTTTCAGTTAACTCTCGCATACCATTATTTATGTGATATATGGATAATGTGACTTTATATCCCCTTGCTTCCATTGGCTGAACAATATCAGCATACATCCGGCAAGAAAAAACGAGCAGTACCATCCATTGTATGAACGTACTGCTGTCATTTGTTTATATATTCAGAGTTTCGATAAAATACACCCTCTTGCCCTCTTCATTCAATTTCTGCCTTTCACGAACAGGAAGATACAGTTTCAGTTCTGTTGCCTTGGCTGTTTTCCCGGAAAGTCCCAAGTTGTCGTATATCTTCTGTAACTTGGCCTTTACCTCCTGTTTGGAATAAAGCATGCCGGGAACGAACTCCTGCCTGCAAGCCTCACTTATCGGAGCCTGTGCACAAAGAACATTATAGGCATCCTCAACATCAGCCTCACGAAAATCAAGACTTGACAGGGTATCATAACCAAGAGTTCCATACCACCCATGAAATCTGAAATCAATGAACGGATTTTGTAAGAGCAGGGTGTCATATTGCGGACATTGATTTCTGAAATTCGCATATCCTGCAAGCCTGTCCTTGTCAGGTGCATTATAATACCACTGCTCGAACTGCTTCACCTCATCCGGCTTCTTCCGCATCCCGACCGCAGACTGAATGCTCGTCAACAGCTGGCAGGAATTGTTATAATAGTAACTTCTCTGGTACCACCTGTTCCACATTGCCGCCATTACCAGATGATTGTAACCTATCGTCGTTTGCCCGTTCTCCTGTATGAGGTCAGTATAATCATCTGTAAACTTCTTGTCTGGTTCCATTTTTCTGTAAGAATCTATTAATACAGTTCTGTATTCTTCAGGAGCACTATTGAATACATTGAGGATGTTATTTGTTTTCAAATCCATCATCTTCTGCTTTTGTTCAAACTCCGCTTCCGTCATAGTGGCAGGGTAGGTCTTGTAATATATTGTGGCATCATGCCGGAACGGATTTGTATCAAGCCTCTGTCTGCCGAGAATCTGAGGTATATCCAGCATGATGTCCAATGTCTGCCACTCCTTCCCTGCATTGATGAAGATATAGGTACTTGCATTATCCGAGTAGAAATCCACACCTTCAAAAGATGACTTCGTGCAGAAAGTGAAAGGTTTATTTTGGGGATTGTTCCTGTCCGTATCCAACCCGCCTATCGTGAATCCTTTGGGCAGCTTTGAGGACTGGCTTTCAGAACACAGGATAGTCACCTCATCCGGCTTCAGACTGTTTTGCCCGATTATTCTTATGATTGACTTGAGCTCATTGAGAAATATGCAGGCTTCACGGGAACAGACTATATTTCCATCCACTATTTTCCTTTCAAAATATCCGTCCCTTCTGTAACGTTGTATCAGTTCCCCACACAGTTTCTCCGCAGTCTCACCGTTCCTCATCTGCCTCTCCTTCAATGTCGGCTCCACAATCACATCAGGATCCCATTCCAGTTTATAGTAGGGAATGTTGGCGAATTGAGGTATGTAGTCAAGGTAGATGTCAGGGACAGGTGTAGCTGACAAGTAACAGATACGTTTCACTTCATTGTCAAGCCGGATGAGAAAATTCATGTCCGTACTCCCCTTGAACGTCGCATCACCCATAAGACACTGGAACTCATCGACCACAAAGAGGCATGGATCCAGCATATTATTTCCTCTAAGGACACTAAGAACCTTGTCCGATGAATCCAGTGTGACCAGTATCTTGGCTGGTCGCATTGGCAAGGGGGTGAATGGTGTGCTTCCATGATGATAATTCAAGTACGAATCAAGATCCCGCATCATTTGGATTATTGCTTGTCCTCTATTACCACACAATGGGACATGGAAGTGGAAGCTGTCGGGGTATTGTCTGTGCTTCTCTTTCAACACCTGAAGTCGTGGCGAAATTATTACCACAGGAAAGTTCGAATTGAGAAACAGGGATGTACCACCACAACCGGTTATAGTCTTGTTCAGGATAAACTTACCATCCAGTGGCAATTCCCCATTCAAGAGATTTTCATAATCACTCATATACCTGCAACCTTTCGGCATACTAATTGATATCATATTATTTATATTATTATCCAATTGTTTTATTTTTGTTTATACTCATTCATATATAAAGGTTTGCAATGTTTTTATATACCCTTTTTACACTTCGATGAGTAAACGGAACGCATCAATATTTTTCCTTATGCAATCTATTCCTTTTAAGTAAAATCTCTCATTTTGACAAAAAAAGTTGCATGAAACTATTGTATATCTTTCTTCTTTCGTTTGTTGTAGGCTCACGCCGCCTGAGTGGGTATTATAATAAAATATGCAGTATATGTATAATAAACTTGCCTCCGGTTAACTCACAAGGTGTTATTTTGCAATATTTTTCACCTGTATCCTTGACATATGGATTCTTTATTGGCTTTGACGAAATTTCAAAGGAGAGCTTATGCAGCATCTCCTTTATCTTTCCAATCAGTCAGTACATTCTCAAATCCAGCACTTGGCATTGGATTTGACTACCACTTTGGTAAATTTCTGAAGTTCGGTTATCAATGCCTGCACTTCATTCCTTGTCGGTTCGGGAAGGGTAATGTCCTGTCGTGAGTTCCTGCCGATATTGACTTGTACAGGAGAACACATGCTGACAAGTTCAACCATTTCGGGCAAGTCGAATTTTATCAGAGGTTCACAGGTCACATAGGTTCTCATTCCAAGGCTCGCCAGTTTTTGCATGGCTTTGGCACGTTTCCGGGTACCTGGAGCATTCCTTACGATGTCCGGATAAAAGACATTGGTTTCTATGGTCGTGCACAAAACCGATTTCTTCATTACCGGATGACTAATGAACTCCAAAAAACGTGAAGGGTCCTTGGACTGGAAAAGATAGTTGTTATTAAACAGGTTACAATAATCCAGGAACCGGGTAATCCAGTCCGAAGGTATATCGAAAGCCCAGGCATCCGTTCCGCTACCAACGAAAATAAAATTGCCGTTACCCAGGTTTACTTCCAGTTCCTTGGGGTCAAACCGTATAGGAAGCAGACCATCGAATTTTTTCATGTAACAATAGGGGCAGTCATGAAAACATATCCCTTTTATTGCATTCCACGTGTGGGTAACAAAAGGATACATGTTACCCCGGCTTTTTGTCAGTGCCATAATTGTTTTTTTAAAGGGTTGATTAAATCAGTGTATTGTAAATATCAATGTTCCGAAGTTCTTCTCTTCGGTCTTATAGGCGTTGCCCACATGGCTTCTGATTTCCTTTTCATCCATTGTGTCATCTTCCCAGCCATCAATGAAATACTCAGTAGCCAATTCCTCGTCAACACCCCATTTGCACATCCAGCAGGCTAACCTGAAGATGCAGTTTCCCCTGTTGCCTTTTTTCCAATATTCAGGATTGTTCCTCTTCCAGTGGGAGTTCATGATGCTGATGATGCTTTTGTCCGACACTGTTCTTGTCCCGGATGATTGTGGCATCTGTACCTGTGGCTTTATGGTGGGGACATAAGGGTACGGTTCAGGATTTGGATTGACCCATATGTCCGGATCGTAGCTCAGGTAATTTCTGCGTGCAAGGTCTTTACAGCCTGCATCATTCCTGTCAGCCACATAGAACATGTTTAGTAGCTGCTCATATAAATCCCCATGTCTGGCCGGATCTGTATTGTCATGCAAGACCAGAGCCTTCAGTCCATTTCCACTGGGTGTAACAAAAACACTCAGGACACATTCGGTTATCATCAGCTTGTTCCGTAACCGGATCATTTCATCCGGTGTTGCTATATGGTCAAAATCCAATGCCGTCACACGCGAGTATTCAATCAGCCCCGCACCGTTAAGTTCCCTGAATGTACCGTTATAGGCAACAGCGGGCAGGAGTCTGGCTTTCCATTTCTGCATGTCACCCGGGGCTACACTCCTGATATGCTCTATTGCCTGCTTCAATGTATAGCCATCAAACTCATTGTCATGTAATTGCATGTCTCCTGTACGAATCATCTGTATAATATCACCCAGCCCCGGATAAGTCAGGTTGTACTTTGTCCAATTAATCTTTTCTGTCAATGTTACTTTCATATTCCTTACCATAGACTTTATTGCTTTTTTATCCATCTGAGATTATCAGCCGCATTGTTGGACATGTCGCCGTCAATATGCTCCACTTCCGTATAGGCCTTCGGATCAGGATTGACCAGGAATGTCTCAGCAACGAGGAGATCGACATATGCCTTCTCCCCGCCGATGATGATGTACTGTCTGCCGTTTGCCTCCCCGAATACCGGTACATTGCCTCCGTTTGCGGATGATGGCATTGCCGGACCAGTGCAGGGAACTTTTTCAAGGCTTTTTCTGACATCCGACCATAACCTGTATTTCCTGATGTCCCTCATGCCCCGTGAATACAGACCCTCATACAGGTCACAGAGGAAATCCACACTGTCGTATATCCCCAGTTCATAGGCCTTCTCGAACCATCCTGTCGCTTCCTTGTACATTACGGGAGTCCCAAACAGCCCTTTGAGGCGTATATGTCCCATTGTGAAAGCCGACAGTCCGTCACCTGAATCCGCGGCCTGCCCGAGTAACCCGATACCTTTCCCTATATCCTGCGGACATCCCTGCCCTTCCAGGTATATATGGCCCAGATTGGCTTTTGCTGTGGGTTCCTTTTCCGCGATGCTTTCCAGAAGGGCGATTGCCTTGCCGGTATCACGCTTTACAGCCATCCCTTTCAGGTAATACACGGCAACGGCGTTGATTCCATATACGAATCCCTGTGTAGCCGACCGTTCATACCATAGGAAAGCCTCGTCGGCATTTCCCTTATCCTCATAATACAGACCGGTCAGATACTGAGCCTCGGCATCACCTGCCTGGGCCTTTTCCAAAATTCTTTTTGTTTCTGTTTTCATGTTTCTTTCATTTTTGAAATTGAACATTTTTTTAAAATCACACATGTAAGGATTTCGGGGTTTTGTCAGACGGCAGTTTTTTATGTGTGTAAGTTGAAGCGGGGAGAATATGCGGATGATGGCCCAATGAATTTGTCCGGCAGCCATTTCGGTGTGTCAAGACTTCCTGGCAAAGTTATCAGATGAGAGTAGTTGATACTGAAAGTGTAAGTATGGCTCAGAGATTAAAAAAGGAGTTCGAGTTGTAGGAGATAAAGGATAAGGGAAAGGCTGTGTATGGCTTCCCTTTTGCTCTTTCTTCCCGGTCTGTTGGATAAGAAGGAATAATCCGAAGAGAAAGGAAGCGCTGGAATAGAGCAAAGGGGCTATGGTTGGTGTTAATGAGAGGTTGAAGAAAAGAGGCTACTTCGTATCCTGCCAGAGTGGAGAGAGAAGATTTGTTTTGTTCTATTTTTTCTTCTTCTCACTTTGGTAGACTGCGAAGCTGGTCTACTCTTCTATATCCTGATTTAATTACTATGTTACCCGTATTTTTTTTACTTCTCTATATATATTAGTATGTACATCAAAAAAGTCCGGGTAACAATTTTTCATTATCTATCTAAAATCCAATCCTCTAAAAAATAAAAATAAGAGCTTCCCATCCTATTACAGACAGAAAGCTCCTTCAGGATAAACATATAAATATTAAGGTCATAATCCATCGGCAAAAATAGTATTGCCTATTTAAATTCTAAGTACAAAAAATCATCTCTTCTTTGGTAATCATAATGCGGCGACGGAAGACACAGCAGCATGTTCACTGATAGGATATTGAAAAATAGCCGAAGTGGATTAAAAAAAATATACTTCTTTGACTGCAGCTATAACAATGACCACACAAAAACTTTTATTGCTATTGTTTGAATCTTATTCTAATTTTTATATTTGATTTTACCTGCTCTACATAATTATTCAATATCATTCTTTAACCGAAATACAAACTGATTTTATAAATGAACCAATCTCTTTACTATTAGAAGAATTAGGCAATATATAATCTTTTATACAGTTTGAAGAGTCTAATAAAAAGACTATGGGTGTTGGAACATATTTCAATTCTTTTCTTATCAAATCTTTTGGATCAGGGTGTATATATTCATAATATGCATTACGTGCTTGGTACAATGAAGGGCTACCCATGGTTGAAATGATAGCTACTTTTCTTTTTCTACATAGAGAGTCTATCTTATTCGCAATAGAAAATCCTGAGTCAACACAGCTCCCACAATCATAATAATTAAATAGGAAAATAACTCTAGGGTTCTTATCCGGCACAATGGAATCAATAGAAGTAATCCTTTTTCCTATTAAGTTATAAGTTTTCTTCTTCTGTTTATCTATACTGTCTTTTTGTTTATTACCGCATCCAAATATAGAAAAAAGCAGTATAAACAATATTAAGAATTTACTTTTTTGCATTGCCTATTTTTATTTTTTCAATGGTTGTTCCAGTTCCTTCTTGTGAAGCGAATAAATAGCTGTCTGAGATACAAAAAGAGGAATAAATATCATGTGGAAGAATATAGGTAGAAACATGCTTCATTCCATCATTGATAGATAGTTCCAAAATACTATTTACCTTATAATCGCCTTGAGAATCCCATGATGAACACAATATATATATATGTTCGTTTGCAAGATAAGCATCACGTATATATATGTAAACGGACTTCTCTTGATCTGAAAAATTTTTTTGCAGTATTTACCGCTTTTTCTATTATTGGAATTGATGAAAGGTCAAATGTTTTAATATGTTTTCCATAAACATCATACTGTTCTATATAAGGGTAACAATCAGAAACAGAGAATATACCTCTTTCTTTATCGTAAAGGATGTGTTTTCTATTAGATATAATGGTTTTAAATGGAGTTTTTGCATGTATGACTTGTCCCATTGGAATTTGCTTGTTCGGATGGTCTATATCAATAACTAAAAAACTTGTTGAGTCTGTATTTGCAGATAGAAATATTAAAGAATCATTGAGGCTAAATCTATTCGCATTCGCATTTGAGAGCAAGAAACTGCCAACGAAGGACTTTCTATAAAACTTTTTCATTGATTTTGTGCCAGAATCAATCACATATACTGTATCATTTAATACATTAAAAGTAAATGGATTTACTGTTTCATAAGGAGCTTCACCATGTCTACTAATATATTCCATCTTTTTTAAGTTATCACTTAAAGCCACGATATCTCCCCTTTTCTTATCCAGAACATATATTTTATTATTACTATAAGTCATACACGTAATATCGGAAAAAAAACTGGAATCAGGATATTCCATTATCTGGCATTCAAGCTGACAGTATGTCAAACCAGCGCCTTCCTTATTATTTCGACAAGAGGATAGGCACAAAATAACAATGATACTTAATAATATTTTATTCATTACTTTCAGCAATATGTTCTATTTCCATCACATTCAACATAAGCACCGTTTGACCAATCCAGACCTCGCTCACATACATTACCAGTACAAGATATCGAACCAGATAGAGGGAAACCACAATCCACAGTTACTGTGCATGAATAATTTCCACCTTCATTTTGTGCCAGCGCTTCAATGTTAAACAATGTGAGATCTGTCAACCTGGTTTTCTTATTCTGTATGGCATACATATTATATCCTACAGCTACAACGACAATAATCACGGTAATAATGCCCAAAAAATTTCTTTTCATAATATTTTAGTTTAATCAAAACATAATAACGTTTACTCAAATAGACATTTTTTCTTTTGTTGAGATGCCAATTTTTGATAATTATGGTACTTAAAACTATTATTCAAATCAATATGGCTGCAATATATTAATAATATATTAATTTTGCAAGAGAAAATGTGTTTTTTTGTACTTTTTTGTGTTGGAATTTTTCTAATTCATTTAGATTTATTCTACATTCCGTAAATATTATACTCTATAAGTTCTGTTTTAATATAGGTCTATTTCTGACACCTCATAACAATTCTGTCATGAAGCATAATTATATAGTTATTTCTTGAAAATAGATTTTGTTATAGATTTACAGTGTAATACAACAATGGATGCATTGATACTTTTGCAAGTTTGCATATATTTGTGATAGTATGAAGTACTTTATTTGACTATCAACGAATTATATTCAACTCGCATGAGAACGGGCAACGGATAAGAAAATGCCAAGCTGTTCATAATCACTATATTTCTCATGCTTTCAAATAGCTCTTTTATCAATGCAAAGATAGTTTTTTTATGGATTTGTTCAATGATATTGCAATATAATTGCTTTATTCCGAAAAAAGTCTATTAACTTCCCAATGATAATTGATAAACGACTTTTATTCATCGAATTTCTTTAATTCAACTTTCTGATGCATAACTACCCTTTATTGCTATTACAAAAGAGAGCATGATGAAATAAGGAATCAGATAAAGTATGTCTGAATCTAATTCTATTAACTGGTTTTAATAATGATTTTGCTGAAACCCCAAGAACTAAGCTAAAAACCGTCCACCCTGATCGGATGCTTTATGCTGTAAAAGAACGGCGGTAGCTCTCGGGAGACCCACCCGAAACACGGCTGAAATATTTGGAAAAGAGCGACTGGTCGTTAAACCCTAACTTATAGGCTATCTCCTTTATGGTCATGGGCGAATTGCGCAAGAGGATCTGCGCTTCGAGCACGACGTATTCCTCTATCCATCGTGCGGCACTGCGTCCACTCACCAGTCGGATCACGGTAGAAAGGTGACGGGGAGTCAGTGAAAGTTCGTCCGCATAAAATGATACGCGCCGTTGCATGCTATAGTGAGTATGCAGCAAGTCAAGGAAGTCATACAAGATTTTCTCGCTGTGCGACATAGGCATGGCAGTGTCTTCCAGCCGGCGGCAGATGTTGCGCACTTGACAGAACATTCCCAAGATGAGCGGATAAAGAGTTTCTGCAGAATCTTGCAGGCCGGAAGCATCGGCACAGAGACACAGCAGGTCATAGAAACGGCTCAACCGTTCGTGTTCGTCTTCATTGAGGGCAATGAAAGCATTGCGTATGGCAATCTTCCCCAAAGTCCGCTCGATATGGACAAGTTGCCGCCAAAAGGCTTTTGAAAGCAGCAGGCCCACACACCTGAAACCGGGGCTGCGGCTTACAATGCGGCAGGCACAGGGTGTGGTGAAGCAAAGCAGGTGCTCACGATTGAAACGATAGGGTTGCAGGTTGATGTCCAATTGCATTTCTCCATCCAAGCAAAGAAACAGACAGGGGAGGTCTATCTTTACAGGGCTGTCGTGTGTGCCGAATAAATCTTTCTCATGCCAAATGACAAAAGGGGGGGCTTTCTTGCCAAGCTGCAGGCGTTGAAGCAACTTGTCGAATGTGAACAAGGGCTGAGTCATACAAAACGACATGTGAAATTAGGTTAATAAGCTATATTCTCACCAATAATCGTACAAATGTACAAATTAAATGCAGAAAAACGCATTTACAAGCATGAAATAACGCAGTAATTTTGCAGCGTAATCAAATCAGTATGACAATGAAAATAAAATTTTTGACTATGGCACTCTCCATGACGGTCATTCCGTCAGTTCTTTGGGCGCAGAAACCGGCTACGGAACATACCATCCGTGCCAATGAAACTGTAAAGACGGAACTGAATTTCAACGACCGTCAGGATTTTGAAGACGCCAACCGAGGATTTATTGCAAGCATTGATGGAAAAGCCGTATTGGGCAAAGACGGAAAAGTGTCTTATTCAGTGGAGGAATGGGATTTTCTGAAGAATGAAACACCGCAGACTGCCAACCCCAGCCTGTGGAGGCAGTCACAGCTTAACCGCATCAACGGCCTGTTTGAAGTGATACCCGGCAAACTTTATCAGGTAAGAGGGTTCGACATTGCCAACATGACTTTTATCCGTTCTGACAATGGTTGGATCATCATTGACGTGACGACTACCGATGCCGCTGCGAAGGCAGGCTATGATCTCATTAAGAAGCATGTGGCCGACCTGCCCGTACAAGGTGTGATTTTCACCCATCCCCACGGCGACCATTACGGAGGCATTGCTGCGGTGAAGGAAGCTTCTTCTAAAAAGGATTTCGACATCATAGCTCCTAAGGGCTTCATGGCTTCGGCACAAAACGAGAATGTGCTGGCAGGAGTAGCCATGACCCGCCGCGCCACTTATATGTATGGCTTGCAGCTGCAACCGGGTGAAGAGGGTACGTTGGGCTGCGGCCTGGGACAGCGTATGTCAACGGGCAGCAAGGGTATCGCCCGTCCTACCATCGAAATAGAAAACACAGGAGAGAGACATACCATTGACGGTGTGGAGTTGGAGTTTGTCTATGTGCTCGATACGGAAGCACCTGTGGAAATCATGGTCTGGATTCCGCAACTAAAAGCTTTCTGTACGGCAGAAGACATGACACATAATATGCACAACTTGCAAACGTTGCGTGGTGCGAAAGTACGTAACGGGCTGCTGTGGAGCAAGGCGGTAGATACAGCCATCGAACGTTACGGAAATCAGGTGGAGGTGTCATTCTCAACCCATCACTGGCCTACTTGGGGCAATGAGCGTATCGTGGATTATTGGGAAGCCCAGCGTGATATGTACCGCTATCTGCACGACCAGACCTTGCACCTGGCCAACCGTGGTCTGACACCTGACGAAATCGCCGAAGAAATGAAACTTCCGGCTTCGCTGTCATCGCAGTTCAACTGCCGCGGCTACTACGGCACACTAAGCCACAACGTGAAGGCGCAGTATGACCTTTACTTCGGTTGGTTCAATGGCAATCCTGCACATCTCAACCCATTGCCCCCTTCAGAACTTGGAGCTAAATATGTAGAGGCCATTGGAGGTGCCGACAAAGTACTCGAAGTGGCCAAGGCGTCATATGCCAAAGGTGAATACCGTTGGGTAGCTACGCTACTGGACAACCTGGTTTTTGCAGAACCTGAAAACAAGGAAGCACGCCAATTATTGGCAGACACATACACCCAGTTGGGCTATCAGGCGGAAAGCGGTCCGTGGCGCAACTTCTATCTGACAGGAGCACGTGATTTGTTCAAGAAAGATGTGCCTTATACATCACAACTCATCAATGACGGTGTGTTGGCTCAGATGGATATGGGAACTTTGCTTGACTATTGCGCCATCCAACTGAACGGGGAAAAAGCTGCCGGAAAGAAAGCGGTTATTAACATCAATTTCACTGATACGAAAGAGAAAGTAATGCTGATGCTCAATAACGGGGTATTGAATCACCGTCTTGACAGTCAGTATGAGAAAGCTGACCTTACCCTGGAGATTGAGAAAATGAATTTTGTCAAACTATTTTTTGGAAGAACAGATTTGCAAACTTTACTAAAGACGGACAAGGTGAAAACTACGGGAAACACCCAAGCTATGGATGTTATCTGTAGTGCCTATGAACCGGCAGATCCTAACTTCAAAATTGTATTGCCGTAAATAGGAATAGGGCATTGTTTAACATGGCGGGTGCATGAATATGCATCCGCCTTTTCAGTATCTTTTATAATTCAGAATAGTAAAAAGAAAATCCCAATGTATAAAACATTGAGATTTTCAATATGTCTACGATAATAGCGTATTATAATTTTATCCATTGTTTTAGAAATTGATAACGGGTACTTTATTCAGAACCACCATACCATATTCCTCATGCTTCCAAATCTTTTATTGATGTGAATGTAAAAATTGCATTTTCCAGCAAAGGCTGATAATATCCGGTCCGAATTTTATGAAATAATCCTGCTTGAAGTACTCCCGTAGCCGAGTTCCCGTAACTCACAGGCAAAGGTAACTCGTGTCCTGCTCGTACAAGCAAGGTCAAGCCCTCCGGGTGTCGTGGAAAAATCATCCTCGCCCGGAGGGCTTGCGGTATTTTTCCCGCCAACCTTGCATGTACGGGACACGACCTTTTATGGCCTGTAGTTACGGGAACTCCGGCCCCGAAATGCCGGACTAATAAAAAACTGATTGTTATGTCACAGCAGGTAACAAAAGAAAAGTACAGTATCGAAACGCTTCGGGAACGGAATGTTTCATACGACCATGAGCATGAGCTGACACAGGAAGATGTGGATATGGCCAACAATTATGTGAAACTTATCGAGCGGACGCGCTCCGAGATTACACCGCAAATCGGCGACAGGCTGGTATATGTAACCGAACACGGAGATTATTACGGGAACGCCCTCATTGACAGCAGGAGCACAAAAGAAGGATTCCTTTCCATATGCGAACAGCCGTATGTGCCTTTCGTGTGGGAAGAGGAAAACAACATCCGTCTGAGTGTCAGCGGAGGCGCATTCCACTCCGTAAACCCGGAAGAACTGAAATTCCTAAAATGGACGAAAGGCGCATTCAAGGATTGGGGACACTGCGGTGCGTGCGCCAACGGTTCGGTGACATTTCTGGCCAAAGTACCGTTATGGTTCTATGCCGAACCCAATCCCAAGTATGAAGGTTTCACGACCGAGACCTACCGGAAGTTCTATCTGCACAAAAGGAAGGAATCGGAAAACGGCAATCTCTATCAAGGATTTGAGATCGCTTTCCGGGATGAAGCCGAGTTCCAACAATTCCTGAACGACTATGAAGGAACGGTGCTCAAGGGAAATTGGGAAAATCAAATCGTGTTATGGTGCTTCCGTCGGGAATATGTGTTCCTGCCTTCCGCCGAATGGGAAAAGATTGATGTCCCTGCCGAAGAACGGAGGCTCAACTTCCATCCCGAGCAAGTCAAGATAGTCAAGGACATGGAAAAACACATTACCTACTTCTACCGAATCAAACCGGATAATTTCTAACATTTAAAATCCAACAGATATGCAAACGACAACAGTAACCAAGGCCGGCAACGCTCCCGACCTGCTTCAGGGCATTCTGAACGTGCAAGTGAGAAACGAGGACAAGATTACGGAACAGGACCGTGTCTATTGCCAGCACCAGCAGGACATGCTCTACAAGACACTCGACCGGATTGACCGCTGGTACGCCGTCTTCAAGGAGGAGGCGGAACAGTACCAAGCCGAGCGCAAGTTCCATTACGAGGAGAATGGTAAGGTTTCCATGCGTGATTTCTATACTTACCATAACGACAGGGATGACTATTCGCACAACGAATTCAAGCCGTTTGACCTTATCAACGACCTGGTGGATAAGAACCGAAACGCCAATGCGAACTTTGCCAACCGCATCATTTCTTATTTCAACAAGACTTACAACGTGTCGGTTCCTGAGTATAAAATAGATGAAAAGGCCCTTCCGATGGGCTTCCGTCCAGTGTATGATACTTATGTAGATGTAGTCATCGAACACTTGGGCGGCAAGAGTTTCCGGGAAACAGCCGTGGAAGAACTGCTTGCACGCTTTCTGAATACAGTCAGACCATCATGTTGGAGCAAGGTTAAACCGGAACTGAAAAAGGACAAAATCACGTTTCCCGAAATACTAAGGTTTGATGAATTCTATCAATCATACAACCGCAACCAGATAGATTACAATTATCGTGGTAAAATAGAAACCTTCTGTGAAGGCATTGCGTTCGGTGCCGACGATACTATTCATGGATCAAGCGGTATGATTATCCGTTTTAACGATAATGATGTTTCCGTAACCGACTGGTACGACCTTACGACCACCAATGCAGAGCAAATCCGATTCTACAAGAACGGACGTATCGATGTCCGGTTCAAGGACAGCGCGGCAGCCGAGAGCTGTTTCAAACGGCTTCGTCTTGATGAAATCACTCTAAGAGAGAACTGACCATGTGAAAAATACCACAGCACCCCGTAAGACCATCCTTGCGGGGTGTTTTCATTTTTAACTGTAACAACCGATAGAATATGTATGCTATCATCCCCCAACAAATACCGCAAGGTATGCGTGCCGAAGTCAACGAGAAGATACTCTTCGCCATAGACTCCGGCAAGGACCTCATTCCGGCGGAGAGCATCTACAACTGCT
>ENA-ORSM01000931-ORSM01000931.1-human-gut-metagenome-genome-assembly--contig:-NODE-931-length-24778-cov-3.265097_pt1 | contig 24778 bp, 21 predicted proteins | sample MGYA00241903_ERZ509170 | MGnify/ENA primary metagenome ERZ509170 (study PRJEB26280, sample SAMEA2338784) | human gut metagenome | biome: human gut; feature: human-associated habitat; material: faeces...
CCGCCAGTTGGGCCGCATGTTTGGCCATCTCGGCGGTGATCTGCGGATCGCCCAGTGTGATCTGGTCCAGCACGGTGCCGGGCACGCGGGCAAAATGCTGCTCCACACAGCTGATGCAGGTGCGGCGCTCCCGGTCGGTGATGTCCGCCACCGGTACGCCGCCAATGGTGACGGTGCCGCTTTCGGCCGGGTACAGCCCCAGCAGCAGCTTGAACACGGTACTCTTGCCCGCGCCGGTGCGGCCGATCAGCGTGACCTGCTCGCCCTGTTTCACGGTCATCGAGAAGTCATTCAGCACATGTTTCTCGCCGTAGCCAAAGGTGACGTGGGAAAGTTCCACATCGCCCCGGGCCGCCCTGGTACGCTGTGCGGAAATTTCCCGTTCCGGCTGGGCCAAAAACGCATCAATGCGTTTCACGCCCGCCATGGCAGACTGGATGGTCTGAACCTCCATGCCCAGGCTTTCAATGGGGGCGAAAATACGCGATATGTAGTTGATAACGGCTACCGAGGTGCCGACGGACATGCCGAACAGCTCCAGCACCACCGCGTTGCCGGAGGCCGACAGCAGCATAACGATGCCCACCACCACGGCGTTCAGCAGCAGCACAACGGGGGAGTAGACGGCATCATAGAAGTTCGTCTTTTCCATAGCGCGGTAGCTCTCATTGATGTACGTGTCATAGCGTTTTTCCATGTACTTCTCTTTGCCGAGGCAGTGAATGGTGCGGATGTTGTGCAGGGTTTCCGGCACGTGGCCCGAAGCGCGGCCCACGGCCTTGCGGTTTTCGATCTGCGCTGCCAGCATATTTTTCTGCACGTGGCGCGTGAAGCAGAACAGGAACGGCAGCAAAACGAGCAATACGATCGCCAGACCGCGGTTTTGGAACCAGATAACGACCAGAATACTGATGATTCTGCACGCATCGGCGAACATACTGATGATGCCGGAGGAGAATAGGGTTTCAACGGTATCGACATCGCCGACAAAGCGGGAAACGAGCGTGCCGGGCTCCTGTTTTGTCATGTTGTCGGCGGTAAGGTGTGTAAATTTATCCATTAAGCTGCTGCGTAGCGCGTGGGTGATTTTCTGGCCGAATACCACGAGCAGACTTTCACGCGCGGATTCTGTGAACCCGGTGAGCGCCAGCATGGCGAAATACAGCAGGATACGTGCGAATGCGGCGTCGGTTCCGGTTGTGATGGAGTCCACAATATCGGCCAAGATCAGCGGCGGAATAAGTGCGAACACAACAGCGCCGATAACGGCCGAAACAATGCCGAGGGAAAGGCCTTTTTGCTTTTTTACGGTGTCAAAGATCACCGTTCTCACTTGTTTTTTGCGCGTCATGTTCGGCACCTCCGTTCTCTGTGGTATGGACTTGCGATGTATACAGGCTTTTATATTCGGGGACGGTTTTCAGCAGCTCTTCGTGTGTGCTGGTCACGACCTTGCCGTTTTTCATCCAGATCACGCCGTCCATCTCCGGGAAGAGGTATAGCCTGTGTGAAATCAAAAGCACGATGCTGTCTTTTGCGAGCGCTTGCAAATTGACGAACGCCTGCTTTTCCGTGTTCTTATCGAGCGCGGAGAACGGATCGTCCAGAATGAGGATCGGCTTATCGTGGCACAGCGTGCGGGCAAACGCAAGGCGCTTTGCCTGACCGCCGGAAAGGTACGCGCCGCCGCTGCCGATGAGCGTATTTTTGCCGTCGGTCATTTCCGCGACCTCCTGCTTCATGCACGCAGCGTTTAAATACGTATCGCTGCTTTTGCTGTCGCCGAGCAGAACGTTGTTTTCCACGCTGTCGTTAAAGAGCTCCGGGTCGTGCCCAAGGTAGCCGACGATGCCCGTGCGCACGCTTTGCTCCATGTTTTGCAACTCTGCGCCGTCCACCGTGATGTGGCCTTCGTACGGATATTCGCACAAAAACGCCTTGCCGAGCGTTGATTTGCCGCATGCGACTGCGCCGGTGATGCCGATGATCTGGCCCTTTTTTGCCGAGAACGAAATATCGTCGAGAATTTTCTTGCCGTCCGGGTATATAAAGCTCAGGTGCTTGACCTTGAGCGCCTCAACGGGCGTTTTCTTTACTTTGACTTCATCGGTCTCGTTTTCCTCTTCCTGCGGTAGCAGGGGCTTGATGCGGTTCCAAGAGACCTGCGCCTTGTGCACCGCGTTAAAGAGCTTTGCGGCGCTGGAGGATTTTACGGAAAGCTTTACAAAGCATACAAGGAACGTTGTAAACGAAGCAATACTCCATGCCTGCCAGCCGGTACCAAGCACATTCTTCTGACCGAAATACAAAATGAAGAACACGCCCGCCATAGAGATGATGCGGTAGATCGGCGGCATGGCAGCGTTCCAGATGTTCGCTTTCACGGCTGCTTTTTCATAGCTCGTCAGGTTTTCTTCGTATACGGCCTGACGCTTTTTTTCAAGACCGAAAACGCGGTAGGTCATGGCGTTTTCTGCACGGTCCAGAGTAGCGGTGCTCAGCCGGCCGGATTGCTCCTTGTACGCTGCGCCGGCTTTTTGAATGACTTTTTTCATCTTTTCCGCCGTAACATACGAGATCGGCGGGAAAAGCATGCACAAAATAGTCAAACGCCAATCATACCACAGCAGCATGCAGAGGTATGCTGTCAGCGCCACGCCGGTGTCGAAAATCTCGGTCGTGAATTTGCGCATGCCCTCCACGCAGTCGTCTACGTCAAGAATGGCCTTCGTCATGATATTGCCTTCGCCTTCTTCGCGCAGGCTTGCACGGCTTTTTTTCACAAGGCTGCCGTACAAAGTTTCTTTCATGCGGCGATTCACATTGTTTGCAAAGCGGCGTACGTAAAAGCGCTTCACGTAGCGTGAGATCTGCACGACCGCCGTGACGACCGCAAAGCGGATGACGAGCATCAGCATGCCGGAAAACTGTCCGGTGCCGTTTAAAACCTCTACGAGGTACCCGGTCATCGTGCCCTCAAACCACGGTCCGGTCAAAAGACCGATATTGTAGATCAGGCCGGAGAGTGTGACAATCAGCAGTGCTCTCCACTCTGCCTTAAAGTAAGAGAGGACACGATTCGGTTGAAACTCCGCAGACTTCCTATTTGTCTTCATTTTATGCCTCTTTCTCTTTTACGCGCTGCGCGACATGCAGAAAACCTGCGCGGCGTTCTTCCTTGGATTTTAAATAGAGGGTGTTCAGTGTTTTGCAGAACACCTCTTTTTCGTCGTCAGGCAGGCCGTCGAGCAGCCACTCGTAAAACGAACCCTCAATTTCCGCCTTGGAGTTGCGGAGCGCTTCGGCTTTTTCAGTGGGGTAGAGCAGCTGACTTCTGCCGTCCAGAGGATTCGGCTCGCGGATGAGGTAGCCCTTTTCCTCCAGTCGCGCCACGCGACGCGCCGTTGCACCCTTGTCGATCTTCAGCGCTTCCCACATTTCTTTTTGTGTTGTGCCGGGGTTATGCCGTACAAAGTGGATCACATCCATTTCCGCTGTGCCTATGCCGTCTTCTTTCATCGTCTGCACCGTAAACCGATTTGCTTCACGGGCGATCTTGGTTATCTGGCGCTCTGTGTTGTCCATAGAGCTGTGCCTCCGTTTCAGGTAAAAGCGTTTAGTTGTATGTTCAACTAAAATAGAGGATAGCACAACTAAAACGCACTGTCAACTACATAAAGTAAATAAAACTTCTTGAGGATTAGTAATGCCTAACTCTTTTGCTGTAACGAAAGGCGAGCAGCCGGAGATTTCCGCTGTTCGCCCTTTGTGTTATTTGTCTTCTTTTGATTCTTCTTTCAGTTCTTCCGTGCGGGTGTTGTAGATCTCGGTGAACGTGTGCGTCACACCGCGTGATTTATATCCGACCATCGTGTCGAGACAAACAGAATGGATGCTGTTGAAAATACTCTTTTCTATATTCGGATTATCGCGTTTTAAGCGGCGCAATAAAAGCTTTGTTTCCTGTCGCTTAGAGACGCTTACGTCATTGTCACACATTGCGCAGTTTTCCGTAAAGCGGCATGCACACTGGATAAACTCCAAATCGTTGTATCTTTTCCATGATAAAATGTCGTCTTCGTGGATGCAATACATGGGGCGAATGAGCTCCATACCTTCAAAATTCTGGCTGTGCAGCTTTGGTGGCATCGCCTGTAATTGCGCACCGTAAAACATGCTCATCACGGTGGTTTCCACAACGTCACTGAAATGATGTCCAAGTGCGATCTTGTTGCAGCCGAGCGACTTCGCTTTGCTGTATAAATGTCCGCGGCGCATTTTTGCACACAAATAGCACGGGTTCTTTTCGGTGTTGTTTGCCACGGAAAAAATATCGGTCTCAAAAATCGTGATCGGAATGTGCAGTAATGCCGCATTGCTTTCGATTTTCTTGCGGTTCAGCTCATTGTAGCCCGGGTCCATCACAAGGTATACAAGCTCAAACGGCACTTCGCTGTATTTTTGCAACTCCTGCAAAAGCTTTGCCATCAGCATGGAATCCTTGCCGCCGGAGATGCACACCGCAATCTTGTCGTTTTCCTGAATGAGCTCGTAACGCTTTACCGCAGCGATGAACGGGACCCAGATTGACTTGCGGAATTTCTTTTGTATACTGCGCTCAACGCGCTGGTAGGGTTCAAGTTCTCTTTCCATTTTATGTAAACTCCAAATATAGCTTGTCGAAGATCCTCTCAAATTCATCGAGTTCATCCTCGGTCATCGGATGGCTTAAACGGATGCGCCAAGAGTTCAGCGCATTTTTACGGTCGCAGCTCGCGGCATACACCGCGCGGAAGGGGTGTTCTCCACGGAGCAGGCGCATTTGCGGCGTAATCCAAGTAGATTATGCGCCGATGCCGCGGCCTTTGAAGCCGGTCAGATCTTTGATGACTTCGCCCGCGATGATGAGTCCCACAACGGACGGCACAAAAGCGTTGCTGCCCGGCACCTGGCGGCGCTGCGTGCACTTTCTCTCGGTGCCCGGCGGGCAGATGCAGTGCGTGCGGCAGCTTATGGCCATGTCGTCCACGGGCGTGATGGGCAGCTCTTTGGAGTAAACCACTTTCAGCTTGCGCACGCCGCGCTTTTTCAGCTCGTTGCGCATAACCTTTGCCAGCGGACAAACGGAGGTCTTGTATAAGTCTGTCACTTCAAACGCGGTCGGGTCTACCTTGTTGCCGGCACCCATGGAGCAGATGATCGGCGTTTTCGCCGCTTTTGCATTCATCACAAGCGCAATCTTGCCTGTCACCGTGTCAATGGCGTCCACAATATAATCGTAGTGTTTAAAATCAAACTGGTCGGCTGTTTCGGGCGTGTAGAATGTCTTGTATGTGCGCACCACGGCGTCCGGGTTGATGTCTTTAATGCGCTCGGCCGCAACATCCACCTTGTACTGACCGACCGTCTTGCGCGTCGCGTAGATTTGGCGGTTGATGTTTGTCAGGCAGACCTTGTCGTCGTCGATGAGGTCGAGCGAGCCCACACCGCTGCGCGCAAGCGCCTCTACCGTGTAGCCGCCCACGCCGCCGATGCCGAAAACGGCTACGCGCGCATCCTTCAGCATCTCCATGGCGTCACGGCCATAGATCAGCTCCGTTCTGGAAAATTGGTTCAACATATTTCTTCGCTCCTTAGCGTTTGTCTTTATATCGCCTATAAATTCAGTATGCTTTGTAAAGTATACAAAACTTAAACGGGAAAGTCAAGATAATACCGATTATACCGCATCTGCCGTTTCCATGCAATACCGCTTCCTTTTTTAGAACGGGTGTGCTATACTGTAAACCCAAGATCAAAAGAGTGGAAAAAGGGGATAGTATGGAACAAAACGAAATTTACGCTGCGCTGCCGGGAGTTTTGCTGCCGTGGTACGAGAAAAACGCGCGCGACCTGCCTTGGCGGCACACGAAGGAGCCGTACCGCGTGTGGGTTTCGGAGATCATGCTCCAGCAAACGCGTGTGGAAGCCGTCATCGGGTATTACGAGCGCTTTATGGAAGCGTTCCCTACGGTACAGGCACTTGCAGAAGCCGACGAAGCCCGCGTGTTAAAACTCTGGGAAGGACTCGGCTATTACTCCCGCGCACGAAATTTGCAGAAAACGGCAAAACTCCTCACCGAAGGTGCTTTTCCCGATACCGCCGAAGCGCTCGAAAAGCTGCCGGGCATCGGCGCATATACGGCGGGCGCAGTGGCGTCCATTTGCTTTGAGCAGCCCGCGGCGGCTGTGGATGGCAACGTGCTGCGCATAATCATGCGCATGGCGGCGGACGACCGCCCAATCGACCTGCCGCAGGTAAAAAAAGAGATAGGGGAGGCGCTTTGCAAGGTCTACCCGAAAGGGCACTGCGGCGCGTTCACGCAGGCGCTTATGGAGCTCGGCGCGTGTGTCTGTATGCCGAAAAGCCCCAAGTGCGAAGTCTGCCCCACGCAGAGCTTTTGCCGTGCATATAAAGCCGGAAACGTCACAAAATACCCCGTAAAACGTCCGAAAGCCGCAAAGAAAACAGAAGAGCGCACCGTGCTTTTGCTCGAATGCAATGGCAGATTCGCCGTGGAAAAGCGAAGCGAGACGGGTTTGCTCGCCGGGTTATGGCAGTTTCCGAGCGTACCTCAAAAGCTCGATGCCCAAACCGCCGTGCAAACAGCGCAGAGCTTTCGCACCGACCCGAAGGAGCTGGTGCTCGAAACGCACAAGACGCACATTTTCACGCATATTCGCTGGGAGATGACCGGCTATGTAATCCGCTGCAACGCGATGTCCGAAGCGTTTACATGGGCAAGCCTTGCGGAACTTGAGCGCGATTTCGCACTGCCTACCGCCTTTCGGCAATTTTCAGACGAGCTGAAAACACTATAAATAAACAGCAAACAGCCCGCAGCAGGAAAATCCAAGCTGCGGGCTGTGCTTTTATGCGATTTTAGTCGTCCAAAATGCCGTGCATCGGGTTGTTTTTCATCGGCGCGGTGCGCGTGTAATGCGTCGTCAGCGGGATGAACTTGCCCTCGCGACTGGATTTTTCAAAGCTCGTCAAAATCTCCAGCACATGATACTGTTGCTGGCAGTTCGCGCGGAAATCGCGGCCGGTGCGCAGCGCCTTGCACATGTCGCTGAGGCCGAGCGCACGGGAGTTCACGTTGTAGTCGAACAGCAGAGGAATCTCCTTGTAGCCGGCGTAAGCGGGCAGATTGCCTGTGCGCAGACCGGGATCGGAGTGCATTGCTTCCACGTCTTCGGGGCGCATCAAAAGTACCGGGCCGCCGAACGTGTTCGGATCCGGCACGATCATCGTGCCCTTCGTGCCGTAAATTTCAAAGCGTGCGTAGTTCTGCGAGGGATAGTACACGTCAAACGTCGTGAACACCTGCGCAATGGCGCCGTTCGCGAACGTGATGTTGCCGGTGAGGTACGTATCGGCCTCCACGTCGATCTTTTGGCCGTAGTGCGGCTCGGAGGTGATCAGACGCTCTTTAAACGACTTTTTCGTCACAGCCGTTACACCGACTGCCTCGCCGATGAGCTGCACGAGCGCCGTCACGTAATATGGGCCCATGTCCATCATTGGACCGCCGCCTCTTTTATAGAGGAAATCCGGGTCCGGGTGCCATGTCTCGGGGCCGTGCTGAATCATTGCGCATGTCGCACCGATGACATCGCCGATCAGCCCGTCATCAATAACCTTGCGTGCGGTCTGGATGCCTGCGCCCATGAACGTATCCGGTGCGCCGCCCATGAGGAGATTTTTCTCCTTTGCGAGCGCCATCAGCTCTGTGCCTTCCTCCATGTCCGCCGCAAGCGGCTTTTCGGAGAACACATGCTTGCCGTGCTCCAGCGCGGCTTTCGTCACGCCATAGTGCTCATACGGGCGGGTAAGGTTCAGAACAACCTCCACCTCGGGATCGTTGAACGCTTCATACATATCCTTATAAATTTTCGGTACGGGGGCTTTTGCGCCTGCTTCAATGTATTCCTTCACCGTCTGCACGCCTTTTTCCGCGCGCTCCGGGATGAGGTCGCATACGCCGACAAGCTCCACCTCTTTAAATACGGTCGTGATGTTTTTAAGGTAAATGCCGCTGATGGCGCCGACGCCGATCATTGCAACTTTGACCAAATTGAATTCCTCCTTGATGAAAGTAAATCGCCGCCACTCGGCAATTCACGCATCCATTTTCACGTATATTATACACGTTTCGCATAAAATAGCAAGATGTTTTACTTAAGTTTCGGGCAAATTTGCGTGCAAGGCAAAAAGCGACGGATTTTCTTGCTTTTTTGCATTTCCTGTGCTATACTGTACTGCGAAAACTGAATGAAAACAACAGGTGCCTTTCGTGTGCTTTTAAAAGCGCATAGAAAAGGGTAAAAGGGAAGCGGGTGCAAATCCCGCACGATCTCGTCACCGTGATAAGGGAGTTTGCCGCCATGGCGTTTTGCCGGTCACTGAGCATAGCTTGGGAAGGCGGCGGCAGATGACGATCTTTCAGCCGGGAAACCTGCCTGTGTGTTGGTACGGGAGTGTCACACTCCAAATCACGAGGAATTGGTTGTACTGAAAATGCTCTGACTATACGCCGGGGTCTTTTTGTGTTGCCGTTCTATACATTTTGTACGTTTCAGCAGCACAAAGGACCTCGGCTTTTCTCATGGGCATACGGTGTATTTGAAGAGGATTCAGATATGCCTTGGTTTCCTGTACCTTTCTTTCAGCGAAAATACGATAAGGGCCGATATTGCCCACGGAAAGGAAGCACAACCCATGAGTAAGCTTACATGGAAAAAGACTGCCGCACTGGTAATGGCGGTTACAATGCTCACGACCGCTGCCGCAGGCTGCGGCAATAACGCGTCTTCGAGCGCATCTTCTGAGGAGAGCAGCACTTCTTCCACAGTCGAAAGCAGCGCGGCGAGCGCAACCGAGGAGGAAACAGACGAAATGGCAGCGAAGAATGTTGCGGATCTCATCGACGCAATCTATGTGCAGGAGCGCAATGACAATACCGATGAAGAATGCAAAGCAGCAAAAGAAGCTTGGGACGCGTTGACCGATGCGCAGAAGGAGCTTGTGGAAGGCGATAACGCCGACCCGGATTATTTCGGCCGCGATACGGGCGATGCTGCGAAAGACGACCCGCGCAACGAAGACGAAATCGGCGAAAACGAGCTGCTCGTTGTCAGTTTCGGTACGTCCTTCAACGATAGTCGCGTAAAGGATATTAAGGGCATTGAGGACGCTCTGCAGGAAGCCTACCCGGATTGGTCTGTCCGCCGCGCGTTCACCGCTCAGATCATCATCAACCACGTGCAGGCGCGTGATGATGAGAAGATCGATAACATGCAGCAGGCGCTTGATCGCGCTGTTGCAAACGGTGTCAAGAACCTCGTTGTGCAGCCGACGCATCTCATGCACGGCGCAGAGTACGACGAGATGAACGAGTTGCTTGACCAGTATAAGGATAAATTTGAGGGCATCGCTGTTGCAGAGCCGCTGCTCGGCGAAGTGGGCGACGACGCGACCGTTATCAACGCGGATAAGGAAGCTGTTGCAAAGGCCATCACAGCCGAAGCTGTGAAAACCGCCGGTTATGATGACGTCGCTGCTGCTGCAGAAGACGGTACCGCATTCGTCTTTATGGGCCACGGTACGGCGCATGTTGCAAAGGTCAGTTACAGCCAGATGCAGACCACCATGGAAACACTCGGCTACACGAACGTATTCATCGGCACCGTTGAGGGTGAGCCGGAAGACACCTCCTGCGAAGCCGTTATCGAAAAGGTAAAGGAAGCAGGCTTTACGAAGGTTGTGCTCCGTCCGCTGATGGTCGTTGCAGGTGACCATGCCAACAACGATATGGCTGGCGACGATGAAGATTCCTGGTTGAGTCAGTTCAAGGCTGCGGACTGCTTCGACAGCGTTGATACGCAGATTGCGGGTCTCGGTGAGATTGGGGATATTCAGCAGCTCTACATCGACCACGCGCAGGCAGCGATCGATTCCCTGAATGGCTAATCCGTAAACACAGCGCCCGGAGAGAATCGCTCTTCGGGCGCTTATGTTTATAGATTGTTTTTAAAATAAAGAAGAGGTATAACAAAATGAAAAAGAAGCAGATTACAGCCCTTTTGCTCTCAGCGCTCCTGATCTTCGGGTGCAGCGCGTGCGCAGGCAATACGAATGAAAGCAGTGCGTCTTCCGAAACTTCCGTTTCAAGCGCAGAGCCTACCCCCACCGAAGAGCCGGACGTTGTGCCGGAAGACGGCGTGTACACGGCAGAGTTCAAAACGGACAGCTCTATGTTTCAGGCGAACGAAACTTGCGAGGGCATGGGTACGCTGACAGTTGAAAACGGCGAGATGACGTTCCACGTCAGCCTGCGTTCTAAGAAGATCTTAAATCTGTACCTCGGTACGGCAGAGGACGCAAAGCAGAACGAAAGCGAATGGCTTCAGCCGACCACCGATACCGTCACCTATAAAGACGGCACATCGGAAGAAGTCTACGGCTTTGACATCCCGCTGAAAAGCGTCGATAAAGATTTTGACCTTGCGCTCATCGGCACGAAAGGCACGTGGTACGACCACAAGGTCAGCGTGCGTAACCCGCAGCCGATCGTTGAGGACACCGCAAGCGACGCAGAGACCGAAGTCCCGAAGGACGGCACGTATACGTGCAACGTCACGCTTGAGGGCGGTTCCGGCCGTGCAACAATTGAGAGCCCCACGGAGCTCACCGTTGCGGACGGCAAAATGACCGCGGAGATCACATGGAGCAGCCCAAACTACGATTACATGATCGTGGACGGCGAAAAGTATCTGCCCGTCAATACCGAAGGCAACTCCGTATTTGAAATTCCCGTCGCCGCACTCGATACCGCACTTGCCGTTACGGCAGATACCACCGCCATGAGCACTCCGCACGAGATCGAATATACCCTGACGTTTGACAGCGCGTCTCTTACCGCATGAGACGGCTTACAGCGCTTTTAGCGGCGCTTTTGCTTCTGGCTTTCACGGGCTGCGCAGCAAACCCGTCGCAGCCTGAGAGTACATCAAGCCCAGCGCAGGCCGATGAAACGCAAGCAGATTTTCAAGTCAAAAGCGCCTATCCGCTCGAATACGCGAAAGAGTTCACCGTGGACGAGTGCACCGGCGGTACAAGGCTCATCACCATTCAGAATGCCCGCTACCTCGTCGTGCCGGAAAACAGTACCGTGCCGAACGGTCTTTCGGAAGACATCACCGTTTTGCAGAAACCGCTTGAAAATGTCTATCTCGTCTCCACGTCTGCGATGGACCCGATCCTGAAGCTCGCTGCACGAAGCGCCGTCACGCTTTCCGGCACGAGTGCCGAAAACTGGTATCTGCCGGAAGCGAAAGAAGCCATGGAAAACGGTGAAATTTCCTACGCGGGTAAGTACAGCGCGCCGGATTACGAGCGCATCGTGTCCGCAAACTGCGGCCTCGCGATTGAAAACACAATGATCTACCACACGCCGGAAGTGAAAGAGCAGCTTGAAAAGTTTGGCATTCCCGTGCTTGTTGAGCGCTCCAGCTATGAATCCGACCCCTTGGCACGCATGGAGTGGGTGAAGCTCTATGGCATTTTATTTGATAAAGAGGCAGAAGCCGAAACGTTCTTCAACGAGCAGGTTCAGCGCATCCGCCCGCTTTTGGGGCAGGATACCACAGGCAAAACGGCAGCGTTTTTCTCTGTGACGTCGAATAACCTTGTCACGGTGCGTAAATCGAACGATTACGTTGCGAAGATGATTGGTATGGCGGGCGGCGAATACGTTTTTTCCAATCTTTCCGATAACGGCAATAACCTCGCAACAATCAATCTTTCGCTCGAGGAGTTCTACGCCGGCGCGAAAGATGCAGATGTTTTAATCTACAACAGCACCATCGAGGGCAAGATTGAAACAACCGAGCAGCTCTTATCAAAATGTCCCATGCTGGCAGATTTCAAAGCCGTGCAAAACGGCAACGTCTGGTGTACCACGCAAAGCCTGTTTCAGGAAAGCATGGAGCTGCCCGATTTGATTTTGGACATGAACCGCGTGTTCACGGCGGAAAGCCCGAAGGCGGTCAACGAAGATGAACTGAAATTTCTGACACATGTAAGCTGAGGAAACCATGAAACAAAACGGCACAAAGCGTCTGACAATTTCATATATTGCACTTACGGCTGCATTGCTCGCGCTGTTTATGCTGAACATTTTCTGCGGCAGCACGGCCCTTTCGCCGAAGGATATTTTAAGCACGCTTTTCGGCGCGGGGAATAACGCACTCGCGCAAAAGATCATATTTGGTTTACGCCTTCCGCGCGCCGCCATGGTCGTTTTGCTCGGTGCGGCGCTGTCCGTTGCGGGTTACTTATTGCAGACTTTTTTTGCAAACCCTATCGCCGGGCCGTTCGTTATGGGTGTTTCCGGCGGCGCAAAGCTCGCCGTTGCACTCACGATGGTCGTGCTTTTAAATCACGGCTTGTTCACAAGCTCACTCACGCTGATTTTAGCGTCATTTGTCGGTGCCATGGTCGCTATGGGCTTCGTCTTGGCCGTTTCACAGCGCGTAAAGCGCGCAGGCGTGCTCGTTATCTGTGGCGTGATGATTAGCTATATCTGTTCGGCTGTCACGGACGTTGTTGTTGCATTTGCGCAGGATTCCAACATCGTGAATCTACACAACTGGTCGATGGGCAGCTTCTCCGGCATGACGTGGGAGAATGTCCTCACGGCGGCTTTAATTGTGTTGCCATGCCTTGCGCTTTCGTTTATGCTTTCCAAACCGATGGCGGCGTACCAAATGGGTGAAGCCTATGCGCAGAGTGTCGGCGTTTCCGTGCGTCCGTTCTCAGTCGCACTTGTGTTGTTATCCAGTCTGCTCGCGGCATGCGTCACGGCATTTGCGGGGCCGATCTCCTTTGTCGGCATCGCGGTGCCGCATCTCGTAAAGCGCACACTCCGCAGTGCAAAGCCTTTGCACGTGCTGCCGGGGTGCGTTTTAGGCGGTGCAGCATTTTGCCTTTTATGTGATCTCATCGCGCGCAGTATATTTGCGCCGACGGAGCTTTCCGTCAGCTCTGTCACGGCGATTTTCGGCGCACCGGTGGTCATTTTGCTGCTTGTGCGCAAGCAGAGAAGGGAGGCGGCAGCATGAGCTATTGTGAAGCGAACGACCTTGCGGTCGGCTACAATTCTCCGCTTTTGGAGCATATAAAATTCGCCGCCGAGCGCGGACAAATTTTGACGCTTATCGGCCCGAACGGCGCGGGTAAATCGACCCTGATGAAAACGCTTGCCGCGCAGCTTGCGCCGCAGGGAGGGACCGTTTTGCTCGATGGGCAGTCCCTTTCGGTATACTCACCGAATGCCCGCGCGCGCAAAATGGCGCTGATGGTGCCGCACACGAACCGCACAGAGCTCACGACCTGTTTTGATGTCGCCGCAGCCGGGCGTTACCCGTATACCGGTCGTCTCGGAATCCTTTCCGAAGAAGATAAAAAGCAGGTTTTCGACGCGCTGCATCTCGTAAATGCAGCCGATATTGCAGACCGCGATTTTGATAAGATTAGCGACGGTCAGCGCCAGCGTGTCCTTTTGGCACGGGCAGTCTGTCAGGAGCCGGAAATCCTGTTTTTGGACGAACCGACTTCATTTCTCGACGTTAAAGGTAAAGCGGAGCTCATGACGATTCTGCGTCGGCTTGCAAAAGAGAAGAATACTGCAATTATCCTGAGCCTGCACGAGCTTGACCTCGCGCAAAAGCTCTCCGATGCCGTTGTCTGCGTTTCGCCGAACAGTGTCTCGGACATCATGACCGTAAAAGACGCGTTTCAAAAAGAGAACATACAAAAGCTATATAAAATGTCTTCCGAAGAATACACGTTCCTGTTCGGTAAAAAGGAGCCGTCAAAGTTTGAACACTACATTCGCAGCGGACAAAAATTATTGCGCTGCGGCTACACAACGGGCACGTGCGCGGCACTCGGTGCCGCCGGTGCGGCGCGACTGCTTTTCACCGGCAAGGCCCCGGAAACGGTCGGTCTGCGTACACCGAAAGGTATCGTTGTTGAGGTCGCGCCAATCTACTGTGAGAAGATTGACACCGGCGCCGTATGCGCCATTCGCAAAGACGGAGGAGACGATATTGACGCCACGGACAGCTTGCCCGTCATCGCAAATGTGACGCTTTTGCCCAATGAACACGGCGTCGTTAAAATCGACGGCGGCAAGGGTGTTGGCCGTGTGACCAAGCCCGGGCTTGACCAGCCCGTCGGCGCGGCGGCCATCAACCACGTTCCGCGCGAGATGATCACCGAAGCCCTCTTAAAAGAAGCCAAAACATTTGAGTATAAAGGCGGCTTTTCCGTGCTTGTCTCCATCGAGGGTGGGGAAGAGGCTGCGAAAAAGACGTTCAATCCACACATCGGCGTCATTGGCGGACTTTCGGTGCTCGGTACCAGCGGCATCGTGGAACCGATGAGTCAGCAGGCAATCGTCGATACGATGCAGCTGGAAATTCATCAGGCTGCGCTCAAAAACGGTGCGCGCCGCCTGATTCTGACTCCCGGCAACTACGGCCTCGATTATCTGCGTGCAACCTACCCCGCGCTCTTGGATATTCCCATCATAAAGTGCTCGAATTTTATCGGTGACGCGCTCGATGCCGCCGCAACAGAGCACTTTGAAGAAGTTTTACTCGTCGGGCACATTGGTAAGCTCGTGAAGGTCGCAGGCGGTATTATGAACACGCACTCCCGCATGGCGGACTGTCGCACGGAGCTTTTCTGCACGTATGCGGCGCTTGCGGGCGCGAAAAAAGAGGTGTGCGAAGCGCTGATGCAGGCGGCCACAACCGATGCCTGCCTTGATATTTTGGATCAAAACGGTCTGCGCGAGCCCGTCATGCACGGCCTGATAAACGCTGTGCAGCTGCACCTCGAGCGCCGCGCAGCGGGTGCATTCCAAGTCGGCGCGGTGCTGTTTTCCAATCAAACCGGCCCCCTTGGGCAGACCGAAACCGCAGAAAAATTGCTGCAAAAGTGGAAGGAGTCGTAAATATGGTACATTTTGTCGGTGCCGGCCCAGGCGCGCCGGACCTCATCACGCAGCGTGGCGCGGCGCTCTTACAGACTGCCGACTGCATTATCTATGCCGGCAGCCTTGTCAACCCTGTACTTTTGGGGCTCGCTAAAGCGGATTGCACGATCTATAACAGCGCCAAAATGACGCTGGAAGATGTGATTTCCGTCATGTGCGAGAACGAAAAAAACAACAGAATAACAGTTCGCCTGCACACAGGTGACCCGTGCCTTTACGGCGCAATCCGCGAGCAGATGGATAGGCTTGATGCAGAAAGCATTCCCTATGACGACACCCCCGGTGTCTCCAGCTTCTGCGGCGCGGCGGCAGCTTTAAACGCAGAATATACGTTGCCGTCTGTCAGTCAAACGGTTATCATCACGCGCATGGAAGGCCGCACGCCCGTGCCGGAAAACGAAAAGCTGCAAAGCCTCGCCACGCACGGCGCGACCATGGTGATTTTCCTTTCAATCGGTTTGGTCGATCAGGTGCAGCAGGCGCTTTTACAGGGGGCTTATACGGCTTCCACTCCTGTGGCAGTCGTCTACAAAGCCACATGGCCGGAGGAAAGAATCGTGCGCTGTACTGTCGGTGATTTGGCCGAAAGCGTGCATAAAGCGGACATCACCAAAACGGCGCTTATTGTCGTCGGTGATTTTCTCGGCACACAATACGACCGCAGTAAGCTCTACGATCCCACGTTCACGACGGAATATCGGAAAGGCAGCAAAGCATGAGCTGCGCATATATCGCTTTCACCGAAACCGGACTAAAACTCGCAGAAAGTCTGGCTTTTTCACATCCGGGCAGCATCAGTCGCGGCGGTAAAAACGGCGTGAAATTATCCGATTGGACGGCCGAGAACTTTCAAAAATCCGATGCACTCATCTTCATCGGCGCTGTCGGCATCGCCGTGCGCGCCATTGCGCCGCATTGCAAAAGCAAGGTGACCGATCCCGCTGTGATTGTGCTCGATGAACGCGGTCGGTTTTCCATCCCGATTTTGTCCGGTCACCTCGGCGGCGCAAATGACCTTGCCAAGAAACTCGCGAGCATCTGCGGCGCAGTGCCGGTCATCACGACCGCGACCGACGTCGAAGGCGTGTTCGCCGTAGACGAGTGGGCGAAAGCGCAGAACTGCCACGTGCTCGAGCCTGAGCGTATCAAAACCGTCAGCGGCACACTGCTTGCCGGTAAAGTGGCTTATTATGATTCGCAGTGGAAAATCGCAGGCACTCAACCTGAAAATGTTTTCCCGGCAGACGAGAACCATCAAGCCGATTTTTCCGTAACACTCCACCCGCAGAGCGATGCGCTGCACCTCGTTCCAAAAATCTGCGTGCTCGGCGTCGGCTGCAAACGCGGCACATCGACTGAACATATCGAAGCAACATTTAAACAATTTTGCATAGAAACAGGCTGTGCACCGCAAAGCATCTGTGCGTGTGCGAGCATAGACCTTAAAAAAGATGAATCGGGGCTTTTGAAATTCTGTCAAAACCATGATTTTAACATCCGTTTTTATACAGCCGAGGAGCTCAAAAAAGCGTCCGGCGAATTCTCATCATCTTCATTTGTGCAGCAGATAACGGGCGTTGACAACGTCTGCGCCCGTGCGGCCGTGCTGGCGTCGGGCGGCGAATTGGTGATCGAAAAGCATATATACAGCGGCGTGACGTTCGCCGTCGCCGCAAAACCCTTTACCCCGGATTGGAGCATGTAAAATGAAGCGAAATCTCGTTTATGTCGTGGGCCTCGGCCCCGGCGACCCGCAGTTTTTGACCGCACAGGCGAAAACGGCGCTCGAAAACGCCGACGTACTATGCGGCTACACCGTCTATATCGATCTTATCCGCTCGTTTTATCCCGAAAAAGAGGTGCACGCAACGGGCATGACAAAGGAGATCGACCGTTGCCGCTGGGCACTTGAGACCGCGCAAAGCGGCAAAACCGTGGTGCTTGTCTGTTCGGGAGATGCCGGCGTATACGGCATGGCGAGCCCGATTTTGGAACTTGCACCCAATTACCCGAGCGTCGAGATCGAGGTCATTCCGGGACTTACGGCGGCGCTCAGCGGCGGTGCGGTTTTAGGCGCACCGCTTGCGCATGATTTTTGTGTAATTTCCCTTTCCGACCGACTCACCCCATGGGAAATGATTGAAAAGCGCCTTGCCTGCGCCGCCATGGGCGATTTCTGCGTGGCAATCTACAATCCGTCCTCGAAAGCCCGGCCCGATTATTTGCAGCGTGCCGTCCGTATTTTGCTCCAGAACGGCAAATCGGAGGAGACCGTCTGCGGCATCGTACGCAACATTGGCAGAGAAAGGCAGCAAAGTGAGATCATAACGCTCCGCGAACTTGAAAACAAGCAGGTCGATATGTTCACGACTGTATATATAGGCAGCAAAACAACAAAGAATATAGAAGGCAAAATGGTAACGCCAAGGGGGTATCGCACGGTATGAAAGCTGTGGTGTTCAGCGGAACGACAGAGGGCAGACAGTTTTCAAAAATTTTGGCAAATCTCGGCGTAGAAGTTCTTGTCAGTGTTGCAACAGAGATCGGCGCAGAAGAACAAGACGAGAATGAAAATATCACAATTCATGTAGGCAGATGCACTGCCGCAGAGATGACGAAACTTTTGCATGGTGCGTCAATCTGTGTGGACGCAACGCACCCCTATGCAACAGAAGCCACGCGCACCATTTGTGAAGCGTGTGAAACGACAGGCGTTGAGTACCATCGATTGCTCCGTACCGAAAGCGAATTGCCGAAGAACAGTATCGTATTTGAAACGGCAGCAGAAGCGGCAGAATATCTCGAAAGTACTGCCGGGAATATCTTACTCACGACCGGTGCAAAGGAGTTGCCCGCTTTTAAAAATCTAGATATAAAGCGGATTTTCCCGCGTGTATTGCCCACGCTCGACGGCATTCGCGCGTGCGAAGCCCTCGATATTCCGCACCGCAACATCATCGCCATGCAAGGCCCGTTTTCACTTGACCTCAACCGCGTGATCCTTGAACAATTCAACATTCAATGGCTCGTTACAAAAGACGGCGGCGCAGTAGGCGGCTTTATGGAAAAAGCAAAAGCCTGCGAATACTGCGGTGCACGCCTTATTGTACTGCGCCGCCCGAGGGAGAACGGGGAGACAGTTGAAAGTATCCTTGAAAGGTGTAGAGAATTGCTATGAAAATCACTTTAGTCGGCATAGGGGGCGGCACATTCGACAGCGTAACAATGCAGGGAGCAGAAGCTTTGCATGAAGCCACACTCATCATCGGTGCAAAGCGTTTACTCGAAAACTTGCCGGATTTCTGTACGCAAAATCGTATCGCAATGTATAAAATCGGTGAGATTTTATCCGTGCTTGAAACAACAAAAGAACAAAATATCGCACTTGTATACAGCGGTGATACCGGGTTTTATTCCGGCGCCTCTGCACTGTGCCGCGAGCTCGATGAACGCCACATCGGATACACCGTGATTCCGGGCGTTTCCAGCGTACAGTTGCTTTCTGCTGCCATTCACGAACCGTGGCAGAACTGGAACCTCGTCTCCGCGCACGGCTGTGCATGTGACCCTGTTGCCGCGTGCAGCATGGGCAAGCCCACATTTTTCTTAACGGGCGGTGAAGTAACTCCCGCAGTGATCTGCGCGAAACTCACCGAAGCCGGGCTGGGAGACGTGCAGGCGGTTGTCGGTGAAAATCTCGGTACACCACAGCAAAAAATCAGTAAGAATGCAGTGCGAAAAATATCTGAAAGTGTTTTTGCACCGCTATGTGTGCTTCTTGTAGAGTCGTGTGAAGTACCCGTGCAGCGTGTGCCGGGTTTGCCGGATGAAGCCTTCATCCGCGGCAAAACACCCATGACAAAGCAGGAGGTTCGCGCCGCGGCACTCGCAAAGCTTGCTGTTAAACCGACCGATATTCTCTGGGACATCGGTGCGGGGACCGGCAGTGTCAGCATAGAAATGGCGCTTGCTGCGCCGCTCGGATACGTGTATGCCGTGGAGTGTGACGCAGCTGCCTGTTCGCTGATAAAACAAAATCGAGACAAATTTCATGTACATAATTTGACACTTGTAGTGGGCAAAGCGCCGGAAAAATTAACGGGTCTTCCTGCACCGGATGCCGTGTTTATCGGCGGCAGTAAGGGCAATCTGCCTGAGATCATAGATGCTGTATTGACCGCAAATCCGAGTGCTCGCCTGTGTGTTTCCGCTATCGCGCTTGAAACGCTGCAAACGGCGCTTTCATCTTTTGCAACCCACGGCATGACTGCGCAAATCACACAAATTGCCATAAGCCGCAGCAGTTCAGTCGGTAATTTGCACCTGATGAAGGCAAATAATCCCGTTTTTTTGATTGTGAGGGAATGACATGCTGCAAATGCTCATCGCCGCGCCGAACTCCGGCAGCGGCAAAACGACCGTCACCATTGCGCTGCTTGCGGCGCTCAAAGCCCGCGGCCTCAACCCCTGTGCGTTTAAATCCGGGCCCGATTATATTGATCCCATGTTTCACCGCAGCGTACTCGGCGTTGAAAGTCACAATCTTGATTTATTTTTCTCAAAGCCGCAAATAGTGCAAAATTTATACAATAAAAGCGCAGCTGATCACGGTGCTGCTATATGCGAAGGTGCTATGGGGTACTATGACGGTCTCGGCGGCACAAGCGACATCGCAAGTGCGTGGCATTTAGCTGATACGTTGAATCTACCCGTCCTGCTTGTCCTGCGTCCGAAGGGTGCAAGCTTAACCCTTGCAGCGCAGGTACGCGGCTTAATGTCCTTCCGCACACCGCACCATATCGCCGGTGTTATACTGAATGACTGTAAAGAAAATTTGTACCGTATTTTAGCACCGATGCTCGAAAAGGAGACAGGTGTGCCTGTTATCGGCTATCTGCCCCCAATGCCCAAGGCTGCGATCGAAAGTCGTCATCTGGGGCTTAAAACCGCCGGTGAGATTGAAAATCTGCAAAAGAAGATCACACTTTTGCATGAGACGATGGAAAAGACGGTCGATTTTGAAAAACTCTTTAGCGTCTTTGCGTGTCCGGCACCCAAAGTACCGAAAGAGAAATTTCCGATTCCTAATGTGCGCATCGCCGTTGCAAGGGATGAAGCCTTTTGTTTTACATATACCGAAACGCTTGAAGCGTTCAAAGAAGCCGGCGCAGAACCTGTCTTTTTCAGCCCATTGCACGATAAAAGCTTGCCTCAAAATATCGGCGGGCTGTATCTGCCCGGCGGTTACCCGGAGCTTTGCGCAAAGGCACTCAGCGAAAATACCGAGATGCTTTTGTGCATCAAAACCGCAATCAAAAACAGTTTGCCGACTGTGGCAGAATGCGGCGGCTTTTTGTATTTAGGTCAAACACTTGAAGATGTAAACGGAGACAAATACCGTATGGCAGGCGTTTTGCCCGGCGAAGGCTTCAAGGTCGGGCACCTCGTGCGCTTCGGTTACGCGACGCTTACTGCGAAGGAGAACAGCATGCTGCTAAAAAAAGACGAGTTGCTTCCTGTGCACGAATTTCACCACTGGGATTCCACCGAAAACGGCATAGCGTGCACAGCGACAAAGCCGAACGGCCGTACGTGGGACTGTGCTTTTGCAAACGAACATTTTTATGCGGGTTTTCCGCATTTATACTGGGCGGGCACGCCGCTGCCGCAGCGCTTTGCGGACGCCGCCCGCCGCTACATGAGGGACAAAATATGACGGAAACAGAACTTAAAAACCGGCTCAAAACAATCACGCAGCCGGATGAAGCCGCGCGCAAAGCCGCCCACGCGCATTGGGCGTCGCTTGCAAAGCCACTCGGCGGGCTTGGCGATCTCGAACCATTATTAGAAGATGTGGCTGCGCTTACAGGTGTGCCGCAGTTCGATTTTTCAAAGCGCGCGGTCTTGGTGCTGTGCGCGGATAACGGCGTCATCGCGCAGGGCATCAGCCAGTCCGGCAGTGACGTGACGCGCGCCGTTTTGCAGAATCTTGCGCAGCGCAAAACAAGCGTCTGCAAAATGGCGGAAACGGTGCACTGCGGTGTGATTCCCGTTGATATGGGCATCGCGGGAGCGCCCGTGGACGGTGTGAAAAATTGCCGTGTGCGTGCGGGTACGGATGATTTCACCGGCGGACCTGCTATGACCCGTGAGGACGCTTTACAAGCCATCGAGACCGGCATCGAGCTCGTCCGCGAGCAGAAAGCGCAGGACATAAAGCTCCTCGCGACCGGCGAAATGGGCATCGGCAACACGACAACCTCTGCCGCCGTGAGCTGCGTTTTGCTCGACCGCGCGCCCGAAGAAATGACTGGCCGCGGCGCGGGACTCTCCAATGACGGTCTGCGCCGCAAGATCGAGGTCATCCATAGAGGCATCGCGGTCAATCATCCTGAAAAAACCGATGTGATCGGCGTGCTGTCGGCGCTCGGCGGCTTAGATATCGCCGGGCTGTGCGGCGTGTTTTTGGGCGGTGCTCTGGAGAATATCCCTGTCATTACCGACGGTTTCATCAGCAGTGTGGCGGCACTGTGTGCGGCACGGCTGTGCCCGACGGCGACTAAGGCCATGTTCGCAAGCCACGTTTCGGCGGAGCCCGCGGCGTGTATCGTTTTGGAAGCGCTCGGCAAAAAGCCGCTCATCACGGCGAATATGCACCTCGGCGAGGGCACCGGCGCGGTCGCAAGCCTGCCGCTGTGGGACATGGCGCTTGCGGTCTACGACAACTGTTATTCGTTCACGGAGGGCGGCATCGCGCCGTACACCCCGCAATGCTGACGCTCGTCATCGGCGGCGCAGCAAGCGGCAAAAGCGCCTATGCAGAAAGCCTGACCTTAAAGCTCCCGCTGCCGCGTTACTACGTTGCCACCATGCAGGTGTGGGATGAAGAGTGCGCCAAACGCGTCGAAAAGCACCGCGCCATGCGAAAAGAAAAACAGTTTGAAACGATCGAATCACCTATCAGTCTTGATAAAATCAGAATACCAAATCGCGGAATAGTTCTGCTCGAAGACCTCGGCAACCTGACCGCAAACGAGCTGTACGATCCGAAAGGTGCGGGGGTAAATACCACAGAAGCCGTTCTGTATGGCGTCGAAATACTATATAAACAATGCGAACATCTGATTGTCGTCGGCAACGAGGTGTTCAGCGGCGGTGCAGAGTATGCCGACGAAACAGATCTGTACCTCAAAGCGCTGGCGCAGATCCAAAACGGCATCGCTGCCCGCGCGGATCACGTCTGCCGCGTAGTATGCGGTATTCCGGTTTATTACAAAGGAGGGGGAAAAGTATGACGATTTTGCAGACGATTGCCGTGGCGTTCGCTATGTTTTCGGCGATTCCCATGCCGCAGTTCGAATGGAGCCAAAAGAACATGCGATACGCGCTGTGCGCATTTCCGCTCATCGGTGCAGTGTGCGGCGGGTTGTGGTGCTTAGTCGGCGTCCTGCCTGTGCCGGAGCTCGTCCGCGCAGCGGGCTTTTGCCTTGTGCCTGTGCTCGTCACCGGCGGCATCCATCTGGATGGCTTCGCCGATACATGTGATGCGCTCTCAAGCTACGGTGATGCGGAAAAGAAGCTCGGAATTTTGAAAGACCCACACTGCGGTGCATTTGCAGTTATCCGATTATGCACATATTTCATATTGTATTTTGCGCTCTGTGCTTCGGTGAAATTTACGGTGCGTTTCGGTGTGATCTGGATATTGGCACTCACCTTGGAACGTGCGTTTTCCGGTCTCGCCGTGGCATCATTTCCCATGGCGAAAAACACCGGTCTCGCGCATACGTTCTCGGAAGCCGCAGACCGCATAACGGTGCGCCGCGTCTTGATTATTTATACTGTCGTGCTCGGCGCTGCGATGCTCGTGCTTGGCGGCTGGGCGGCAGTTTTGACTGTTTTACTTGTCTTTTGGCGGTATTACGCAGTGTCGAAAAAGCAATTCGGCGGCATCACGGGCGACCTTGCCGGGTGGTTCCTGCAAAGGGCAGAGCTCGCCATGTTGGCAGCGCTCGCCGTGTGCCAGTGGGGAGGAATTTTGTAATGTTGTTCATCACAGGTCCGCTTTACAGCGGCAAGCGCACGTTCGCGCAAAAGCTCGGCGGTACATGCTGTTTTGAGGTGCAGAAGCAGGCCGAAACGACGGAAGACCTCGAAGCACTTGCTAAAATACTTTCTGAAAAATACGATATTATCACCGCAACGGAAGTCGGCGGCGGTGTTGTGCCCGTTGATGCCACAGAGCGCGCAAACCGCGAAAAAGCCGGCCGCTTGGCATGCCTGCTCGCCGCGCGTGCCGATTGTGTTGTGCAGATGTTCTGCGGCATTCCGACCGTCTTGAAAGGGGAATTGCCCAAATGAAAATTTACCTTTTGCGCCACGGTGAAACCGTCTATAATGTTGATCACCGCTATCAGGGCGTGACGGACATTCCACTCTCACCGGCCGGGCTTGCGGCACTGAAGCAGGCGGACTTTTCGCCCAAAACCGTTTATGTCACGCCGTTAAAGCGCACAAAACAGACAGCGGAGATTTTATTTCCGACTGCCGAGTATATTCCCGTAAACGACCTCGGCGAGATGGATTTCGGCGTATTTGAGGGACGTAATTATGAGGAAATGGAACATGATACTGCCTACCGCGCATGGGTGGATTCTAACTGCGAAAGCACCTGCCCCGGCGGCGAGTGCAAAGCGGATTTCAGCGAGCGTGTTTGCAAGGCATTTGAATCCCTGCTAAATCAATCTATTCAAAATAGTGAAGACATGCTCGTTATCGTTGCGCATGGCGGTACGCAGATGGCCGTCATGGAAAAGTACGCCATACCGCAGAAAAATTATTATGAATGGTGTGCGCCGACTGCCGGCGGCTATGTGCTCGATGCCCGCGATTGGCAGGAAAAGCACGTTTTGCATTGCATCGGGACCGTGCAGTACACAAAGGAGGCCACATGCTGATTTTCTTCGCCGTCCTCGGCGGATTCATTTTAGACGCGATCTTCGGCGACCCCCTGTGGCTGCCGCACCCGGTTGTATATATGGGCAAGGTCATCTCCTTTTTAGATCAAAGCTTGCGGAAAATTTTGTCAAAAACACCGCGTGGCGAGCGCATCGGCGGCGCAATCACCGCATTCATCCTGCCTGTCGGCACATTCCTGCTTTCCGGCGCGGTGTGCTTCTTCTTTTATAAAATTCACTGGGTGTTCGGACTTTTGATTCAAATGTTCTGGTGCGCGCAGTCACTTGCCGCAAAGGGACTTGTGCAGGAGAGCTGCAACGTCTACAAGGAACTCAAAAAGAAGGACCTCCCCGCCGCGCGCAAGGCCGTCTCCCGCATTGTCGGGCGTGATACCGACGCGCTTTCCATGGAGGGCGTGACAAAAGCCGCTGTGGAGACCGTTGCCGAAAACGCCGGTGACGGCGTGATCGCGCCGCTTCTTTGCATGCTCATCGGCGGCGCACCGCTTGCGCTGACCTACAAAGCCATCAACACGATGGACAGCATGCTCGGCTACAAAAATGAAAAGTACATAAACTTCGGGCGCGTGCCCGCAAAGCTTGACGATGCCGCAAACTACATTCCGAGTCGTATCGCGGCACTTTTGTGGGTGCTCGCGGCGGGGTTCACGGGAAACAGCGTCAAGGGCGCGTGGAAGATCTGGCGGCGCGACC
>ENA-ORSM01000965-ORSM01000965.1-human-gut-metagenome-genome-assembly--contig:-NODE-965-length-24355-cov-3.447654_pt1 | contig 24355 bp, 16 predicted proteins | sample MGYA00241903_ERZ509170 | MGnify/ENA primary metagenome ERZ509170 (study PRJEB26280, sample SAMEA2338784) | human gut metagenome | biome: human gut; feature: human-associated habitat; material: faeces...
ACTGGGATGCAATGATCTGATCTGTATCAAGGTCATTATGAAATTTAAAAATCGTTCCTTTTTCCATAATAATTTTCCTCCATGTATAACTATTCATTTTTCCTATTTTATCATAAACTTTTGTAACATTAAATGCATATTTATAAAAAAGCTGCATGATTTTTCAACAACAATATTGATTTATCCTGTAATCCATTCATATGCAATGCGTGGAGTTCCATTTGAAACATAAATAATCCCACATCTTTTGAATCCACATTTTTCAATCACATGCTGCATCACGGCATTATCTTCGTGTGTATCAATGCGCAGATGCGGCACACGTGCCTTGCAATACTCCATGATCTGTCCGAACACATTGTGTACTGTCCCATCACTGGCAACACGGTGTACTACAGCATATGCCTCATCTGACAGCCATCTGCCATTCTTAATCTCCGCATACGAAGGATCCGGTCCATCTGCAAAAACAAATACGGCATGAATCTCTTCTTTATCTTCTGTTTTCTCTGTCAGGACATAGAGCTGTCCCTGGAGAATATCCTCTTCCAGAAGATCCTCCGGCCGGTCACCCTCTCCCCACTGCGTATGATTTCCACTGTCTCTCATAAACTGTCTTGCCGCAGCATATATTTCATTCATTCGAGGCAGATCCTGCTGCCCCGCTTTTCTGATCGCGTATGCCATAACACTCCTCCTGCATTTATAATAAAAGTACTTCGGATTTTATATCACCTTATGGTTCAGCCATTTACGGCTGTGAAATCTCCATGTAAAAATAATGGCGCGGACAGTCCAGTCTGCAAACATGCCGATCCAGACTCCCATCGGTCCAAATCCAAGGCCTCTGATAAGAAATACGCACAGACAGAATCTGCATGCCCACATGGTACAGCAGGATGTGATCATGGAAAATCGTACATCACCGGCTGCACGAAGTCCATATCCAGGAATAAATGCCATTGTCCACACAAACGGTTTTACAATCGTGATCCACATTACCATATGGAAACACATATCTGCACTTTGTTTCTCCATACCGCCAAGAATGGTAACCGGCTTCGTCAGTGCAAATACCACAAGGCAGCTTACCAGTACTACGATTTCTGCAATCACACAAAGCTTCTTTATATAATAAACCGCTTCATCCTTTCTTCCTGCCCCAAGACACTGTCCAACAATTGTCATCAGGCCTACGCCTACACCGATTGCTGCAATTCCGTTCAGATTTTCCAGAATGTTCGTCATTGCCTGTGCTGCGATTGCAGCAGTTCCCAGTGTGGATACAGTAGACTGGATTGCCAGTTTACCAAGCTGGAACATACTGTTTTCGACACCGGACGGAATTCCGATTCCCAGAATACGTCTGATCATAGACCAGTTCGGACGGATTTTGAAGTAGTCACGCACAACAATCTCCTGTCTGTCTTTTCGAAGCTGAATCAGAACCACAACTGCACAGAACACACGTGAGATCAGTGTAGAAAGTGCCGCACCTGTAACTCCCATATGGAAACCCCAGATCATAACTGCATTTCCGACAATGTTCATCACATTTGAAATCATGGAAATAAGCATTGGCCCTCTGGTATTATCCTGTGACCGGAAAATGGATGCTGCTGAATCATATGCCGCGATAAACGGAAATGACAGTGCTGTATAAAAGAAATATGTTTCTGATGCTCTCATGACCTCTGCATCCACGGATCCAAATATCAGTCCCAGAAGCGGTTTCTGAAATATCAGACAGATCAGACTGACCGCCAGCGAAATAGCTGTGATGATAAACAGTACCTGTCTTGCAGATTCATTTGCTTTTTCTTTGTTTCTCTGCCCTATATACTGCGCACAGACAATTGCTCCACCTGCAGCCAGTGCAGAAAATGCCTGAATTACCAATACGTTGATCGAATCCACCAGTGATACCGCTGAGATCGCCGCAGACCCGACATTGCTCACCATCATCGTATCCGCAGTTCCCATGATGGAATTCAGCAGCTGTTCCAACACCACCGGAATGAGCAGATTCCGGATCATACGGTTGGTAAAGATATGCTGCTGTTGCTCTGATTTACTGATCATAAATGACATGACTTCCTCCTGCGCCCCTGTATGAGTCAAAACAAATGAAAAAAGGACCTGGCCTTGGTCCGTTTTTATACTCATTATAGCCGTCCAACTTCGTCTTGTAAAGCATTAATCAAAAAAAGCGACAAATACCATCATTCAGACATGTGGTACTTGTCGCTTGCTATTACTTACAATTATTTATTAGTTATTACCTGTGATTACTTATTTGTTTCTGCGATGTTTCAGACGAAGTGCCCAGAATGCAAGTACAACATCAACAAAGGCAAATAAGAACATCAGAGCAGATCCTGCTACGTTTGTTTCATCTGCTGTTTTTACTCCGTCAGACTTCTGATTACCGGATGCATTGTTATCAGAACCTGTTCCGTTGTTACCTGTTCCTCCATTGTTTCCTGCATCTGTTACTGTTGGTGCAGGAGTTTCTGTTGCATCTGGATCCTCTGTCGGATCTGGTGTTTCTGTTGCATCTGAATCTGGTGTTACGGTCGGTGTTCCCGTTGGTGTCACTGTTGGGTCTGTTTCTCCAGGTCCTGGTGTTACGGTCGGTGTTGCTGTTGGTGTCACTGTTGGGTCTGTTTCTCCAGGTCCTGGTGTTACGGTCGGTTCTGTCGGTGCTGGAATTACTGCACTTGCAGTTCCGAATCCGAAGTCCATACCTGACCACGGAATAACGAATCCGTTAGACCAGTATTCTCTCCATCCAAGACTCGGGCACATATTTCCTTCATCCCAGTAATTAAAAGAAGATGTAAAGGTCATTGTCTGTGTATAAGTCTTTCCGGTATCCGGATCAGTGAAGGTTACATCTTTTGTAATAGATACTGTATATTCCTGTGGGTTGCAATATGTTCCAACCGGGAATACTCCTGCAATATGGATCTGAGCCTCTCCAAGGATAATTGCTCCTGAATAGTCTGGAGAAACAGAGATTGTTCCAAGATCGTCTGCATCAAATACAACTGTCTGTGTCAGTGTTTTGTCACCTACAGTCAGTGTAGCTGTAGCCACTCTTGACATATCAATGTGACTTACAGTACCTGTAACAAGAAGTCCTGCTTCTTCAGCATCTGTTCCATTCTCTTCTGCTTCAAGAACTTCGTCACTCTCTTCCGGTGTTTCTTCCGGATCAACGGAGTCTTCTGACAGAACGGTATCTACATCTTCATCAGTATCAGAGTCTTCTTCATCACCAGTCTCATCTTCTTCCTGATCTTCAGCATCTCCATCTTCTGATTCTTCGGCGTCTTCTTCTGCATCTTTTTCTGTCTCGTCAGTTTCTTCTGATGAAGTATCCTGATCATTTTCTTCGGCAGCAGATGATTTCTGATTTGTTGTAGGATTTTCTTCGGCAGCAGATGATTCCTGATTTGTTGTAGGATTTTCTTCAGCTGCCATCGCAAGACTTGCACCCTGCATAATCATTGCCGCCCCTACAAGGCAGACAGCAACTTTCTTCCATCCTAACCATTTTCTATGCATTTCCTTTTTTCCTCCTCATTCCCAGAGGCGGCTGTTAACCGCCTCCAACCACACATATAGCTTTTTGTGGATTTATTTAACTTTCATTTTTGTTGCTTTACTGTATGATCCCCAGATTGCTTTGCCATTTACAACTTTGCAGCTGCGTACACGAACATAGTAATTCTTTCTGCTGGTCAGTCCCTTCAGAACAATTTTTCCGGTCTTGTTGCTGTTGATCGTAACAGTCTTGGTTGTTCTACCTTTGAACTTGCTGCTCTGGCTGTACTGAACAACATATTTCGTTGCCTGAGCATCACGATACCATCTTACGTTCAGTGTCTTCTTGGCACCTTTCTTGACAACCGGTTTTTTCGGTGTCTTCGGTTTGATTGTAAATGTTGCTTTTCCTGCATATTTTGCAAATTTACCTTTACCTTTGACAATTACAGTTGCGTAACCAGTATTCTTATTATTCTTATAAGTTACTTTGTAATATTTTCTGCTTACTTTCTTTCTTCCGTTATACACAGTAACCTTTGGTTTTGCATTCTTTCCATTATATACATAAGATGTTTTGGAAAGTTTCAGTCGCAACTTTTTCGTATAAGTTGTAAAGTTGCTGATTAATTTAATATTTCCATTTGCATCTGTACTTACGGAAATATTATATCCTGCCGGAGTTCCAACTGCCTTGCCGGTATACTGAATTCGTTTTCCGGCTGCATTTCTGTCAAGACCCGAAACGGTTGCTTTCCAGTTATTTGCTTCTGTCAGAGTTACTCTCTTGCCTGTTGTCTTTCCATTTGCATAGATTTCAACAACCAGCTGAGCCGGACGGGAATCCACCACATTATCCAGATCATTCCATGCATTCTGAACAGTCACATTCATTTTCTGTACATTATGCGTGTACTCTGCTTTATATCCCTCTAAAGCACTACCGGTTACTTTTACGGTATATCCGGAAACAGCATACGCGATCACACTATAAGCGATTTCTTTTCCGGCTTTATATTTTGGAAGATCTGACCAGGTCTTTGTCCATTCTTTATTTGACTCAATAACTGCTTTGTCACCAAGTGCTGTTCCGTCTGCATAAAGCTGAACAAGTGTATCTGTCGGACGGATTCCATCCTGGTTATTTGCGTCATTCCATGATGCTCTTGCGCTGACATTTACCACTGCCGGAATATGTTTATAAGTAAGTACAAGACCTTTTTCATCAAGAATATCTCCAGCTACAGAAACATCATATCCATCTGCCTCTGTACCCTTTACTTCATATTTGATTCTTGTTCCGTCTTTCTTCACATCTACAGATGCAAATTTTGCTGTCCAGTTGTTCTCTGCATTCAGAGTTACCTTGTTTCTTGTTGCCACTCCATCTGCATAAAGTTCTGCTTCTACAGAGTCAAGACGTGCTCCATCCTGATTTTCTGCGTCATCCCATTTTACAGATACCGGAATCTCAACAGTTGCCGGAATATAAGTGTTTTTTACAACAAGGCCAGTTGCTGCATCTCCGCTTACAGAAGTCTCATAAGATTCCGGAAGTCCGGTAACCTCTGCTGTGTAAACGATCGCTTCGCCGACTTTTCCAGTTCTGTTCTTCTGCAGACCGGTCCATGTCTTGGAGAAATCACTTGCACTCTCAAGAATAATCTTATCACCAACTTTTACGTCGTCTGCAAGAAGCTGTACATAGTAAGAAGCCGGACGAACATTATCCTGATTGTCCTTGTCATTCCATTCAGTTGTTAAGGTTACATCTACAGTTTCTGTCTTGTGTGTGAATTTCAGAGTGAATCCCTGAGATGCGGCTCCCTCTACTACACAGTCATATCCATCAACTTTGGTTGCTACCAGAGTATAATCGATTGTTATTCCGTCTTTCTTGAGATCCATCTCTCCGAAAGAAGCTGTCCATTTGTTGTCAGCAGTAAGTTTTACTTTCTTACCTGTGGATACATCACCAGCATAAAGTTCTGCTTCTACAAATTCCGGACGGATTGCATCCTGGTTATCTGCATCATCCCAGTTAACAGATGCTTTGATCTCTGCCACTGCCGGTACATGAGTTGCTGTGATGGTAAATCCGGTTCCTGCATCTCCTGTGATCTCTGCGGTATATCCGTCTTCACCACCCTTAAGGCCGACTACTTCGACTGTATAAACAACTTTCTTACCTGCTTTGTATTCAGCAAGTCCTGTCCATGTCTTGGTCCAGTTGGCTTTTTCATTTACTGCGATCGGATCGCCAACATTTTCTGCTGCTTCACCTTCAATCTGTGATTTCAGCTGTAAGTTTACAGATGTCGGACGAACACCGTCACGGTTGTCTCCATCAGCCCATTTAACAGTTGCTGTTACGTCAACTTTCTTGACCTGATGTGTATAGTTCAGAACAAGTCCTTTTGTTGCACTTCCGGTTGTCTCGATCTCATATCCCTCAGCTTTGGTGGATACGAGAGAATACTCGATTGGTTTACCATTTTTGTTTACTGCAAGTCCTTCGAAGGTTGCTTTCCATTCGTTATCTGCAGTCAGTTTTACTTTCTTACCTGTGGATGTATCACCTGCATAGAGCTCAGCTTCTACAAACTCCGGACGAATTCCATCCTGGTTGTCTGCGTCATTCCAGTTTACAGATACTGCAATATCAACACCTTTTGGTGTGTAGGAGTTCTTAAGTGTGATTGCTCCTGTTTCTTCATCCTTGGTAGTTGTGATTGTATATCCTTCCGGAAGTCCGGATTCTTCTACTGTGTATTCGATTACTTTACCAGCATTGTATTTCGGAAGGTCTGTCCATGTCTTGGTCCAGTTTCCATCTGCATCTGCTTTTACAGTTACGTTATCACCAACGTTTACTGCTTCTCCGCCTTCAACTTTTGATTTAAGCTGTAAGCTTACTGATGCAGGACGGATTCCATCCTGATTTTCTGCATCATCCCATGTTACATTTGCTGTAGCACTGACTTTTGCAATTTCATGTGAATAGGTAACAACAAATCCATCGTCCGCACTACCTGTTACTTTTGCAGTGTATTCTTCCGGGTTTTCTGCTGTTACACGATAAACGATATTATTTCCTTCTGCATCTTCTGCATCCAGAAGTTTCCATTCATATGTCCAGTTGTTTTCTGCATTCAGTTCAATCGGATCACCATACTTCTCACCATTTGCAGTCAACTGCAGTGTTGCTTTTTCCGGACGGATTCCATCCTGGTTGTCATGGTCATCCCATTCTGTTGAAAGGGTTATATTTCTACTTGGAGTAACGGTAACTTTTACATCATTAGCATTGACACCGTTCCATGCAGCACTAACTGTTGCATTACCTCTTTTAACACCTGTAACAACGCCACCGTCTACTGTTGCAATGGACTCATTATAGCTCTTCCATGTAATCTGCGGATTCTCTACATATGCAGATCCATCCCATGCTTTTGCTGTAATCTTTTCTGTTGTACCCTGCTTAACAGTTAATTCAGCTGGCTGAAGGATCAGTCTTGCATCAGATGTTACCTCTACCTCACAGGTAGCTGTAGGATCAAACGGATAACACTTGATTGTGATCGTAGTCTTTCCAGGAGAAACAGCTGTAAGATGCAACATTCTTCCATCTTCCGGATCTGATTGTGCTGTAACGATATTTGTATCGCCTTCAACCATCTCAAGTTTTGAAAGCTTCGGATTACTCTTATTTGCCCAGAACTTTCGTTCCAGTTCTGTTCCATCGTCCTTAATAAAGGTACCCAGGATTGTTGCTGTACCGGATTTTCCCATCTTCATAGATACGGAGTTTTTGTTCAGATACAGTCCTGCTTCACCATTAACCTTAATTGCGATACTCTGCCATACACCATAAAGCTGTCCAGTTTCCATTGGCACATAATATTTATGGCTCAGATAAATATATCCACTGTATGGAGTCTTTCCTGTAACGCTTACTTTTTCTCCTGCCTGCTTTACAATATCAATATTATAAATACCGTTACCATAAAACTGAGCATTCAGACTTCCATGACCGTTTTCAAAATAACCGATTTTCCAGGTATCTGTAATATCTTCACCGGCCTTGTTGGTTTTGGTTTCACCCTTAGTTCCGGTAATTTCTACAGCTTCACCTTTTACAACAACTTTCTGGTTTTCGGTTACATTTACTTTAATATCTTTTACTTTTGTTTCTTTGTAGCTTACTGTAACAGTTGTGCTCGCTGTTGTCTGACCTTCCGGAAGATCCTTCGCAGTGATAACACCAACAGAATCTACTGTTGCAACAGCTTCGTCAGCTGACTTCCAGGTTACATCACTGGATGTATTATATCCTTCTCCTGTAGAACCGGCTTTATACTCCCCATATTCCAGAGTGTCCAGGCAATTTCCTGTGTACTTCCCTGAGGCATGGTTACTTCATTCTGTGCATCAGTCAGATAAATTCCATTTTGTACCACTTCTACGTCTGCTTTTACAGCATATGTAGTTCCATTTTCTGCTTTCCATGATGCGGTGATAACAGTCTTACCATATCCAACCGCTGTAATCTTTCCACCATCTACAGTTGCAACTTTATCATTGTCAGTTGCCCAGTTAAATACTGCATCTGAAACTTTCTGCTTATTGTAATAAGCAGTTGCAGTAAGAGACTGGCTGCTGCCCTTGGTCATTGTAAGAGAATCTTTATTTAAAGAAATTGTACCACCGGTAGAAGTCACTGTAACACCCTGAGTAGCTGTATCCTGAGATCCGTTAATTGTAGCTTTTAATGTAACAGTTGCAGATCCCTCTTTTTTAGGACGAATCACACCATCTGTACTGATAGATGCAATTGCTTTGTTATCAATTGACCATACAATATCTTCTTCTGGAATGGATGTTGTTACATCCGGGTTTTCTTTACTATAATCAAACAGTTTATATTTGATCTTGTAGTCTTTGGCTTCGTCAGCTGACAGCGTTATGGTAGCTGGTTCATCAAACACAATACCATTGACTGTAATCCGAATAGGTTTGGATTCTGCTGTTTTCTCTTCTCCTGAAGTCTTATCCGTATAACTGTAGATAATTTTCATAGAAGTAGCACCAGGCTTCAGAGCTGTAACTTTTACTTTTCCCTTATCGGCTGTTGTAGCAGTGATCACAGATGAGTCATTTGTATATTCACTTGCAGAATCGTCCATAAATTTATAGGTATAAGCCGGAGATGATACTGCGCCATTTCCACCGTTAAAGGCCTGAGTAGTAATAAATTTATATTCGCCCTTCTTCGGAATACTAACTGGATCCGGAGTCTGGACATAAATACCAGGTGCCGGCATACTAACATCTCTTCTGAAAGTTTCCTGCAGGTTTGCTCTTTCATTAGTTGAAATCGAAGTAGTATTCAGTTCTTTACCTATCATTTCATGAAAATCAACATAATAATTATGATTGATTGTTCCCTGGCCCTTACTTGGATAGGCTTTGTAGCTCATTGTACATTCTTTCATACCTGCTTTGATCTTGCCACTCTCATCTCTTGCTACAGCAAAATCGGTATAGGCATTGCCTTCTCCCCATAAGTCGCTTTCTGTAAATACTGAGTTATCAATGATATCCTGGGAGGTAGGAGAACCACTTAGCACAAACTTGTCATCAAAATTCACTTTATCTACTGCTGGTGTAATATGAATATTGTAAGTAACTACTAATTCGCATGCTTTTTCTTTGCTTGAAGTATTACAGTTATAACCTGTCCATGTTCCAGTAAGTGTAACATCACCTTCTTCAAAAGCACCAATAGTTACAACTGGATTTGTTTCTCCAAAGATATAGGCATGATCACTACCTTTTGTAAGTGCCCATTTTATAGTTGAATATGGATACTGACTTGGATTTCTGGAATCCTTCCACCATTGTGTAGTTTTTACATTGTCTGTAGCTTTCTTATAGTTAGTTGCTACCAGTGATTGAACTACAAACTGTCTTGTTTCATTCGGAGCCATAGTTATTGTTGCATTGTTCACCGGATAATTTGCCACTGCAAATCGATAATTTCCAGAATACTCTCCACCGGTTGCTCTGTATCTATGATACTCATAGACATCATTTCCGGCAACAGTAAAAGTTCCTACGTCACCTTCTCTAGGTTCATAAGCAACGCCATTTTCGGTATCATCTCCAACTGCTTCTGCACCGTCTTCTGAGACACCAAGATCACTTCCGTCAGAGAATTCATTGCTCTCGGATTCGTCTGCCTGTTCCTCTTCTACAGTTACATCTGAATCCACATCTTCATTACTGTCATCGGATATATCCACATCATCTGTTGTGTCTTCATCCTCGACAACTTCCAGGTCATTATCTGCGTCAACGTCTGCATCAGAGATTTCTTCCGAAACGACCGCCGCATCCGGTTCGCTGGTAAAATCATCTGCATATACAACCATACAACCCTGCACTGTAAGTGCTACAACCAGCATCCATGCAAGTGTACGCTTCAGACCTGAGTGAAATTTTTTACTCATTATTCTCTCCTTCTTTCTTATTATTATTTTACAGTTTCATCTGGTATACCGTAACTGTTCAGTAACCTCACAGTTACGATATTCCTTTGTTTCACAGAAACAGATCTATTTAGCAATTGAATTTCTTTTGCTTCAATTCCTGAGACAATTCGATACGGTTTGTCTTGAAATGGAAGAAAGGTCTTTCATCAATTGCTAATATTTCAACTGGAAACATATGTGGTTCCAGACAAGACTGTACAGCCTCAGTGATGTCCTGGATGGTGTATCCATCTTCAAGGACAACATAAAGATACGGAACGAAGTATCCGTCGTGATCGTTGTCTTCGATCAGCACAAAAAATTCGTCTTTGATTCCTGCAATTTTTGCATCTGCAAGACGGTTTTCCATTGGAAGAACTGCAAGTTCTCCACCGCCATAACGCTGTGCGGCACCACGGTTCAGGACATAGAAAACACCATCTTCATCAACATATCCGATGTCACCTGTATGTAGCCAGATCTTGCCGTCTGCATGTGTCTGAAGTGCTTTTGCTGTCGCACTGCGTCTGTCATAACCCAGCATGGTTCCCGGGCCTGAGGTACAGATTTCGCCAAGTTCGTTATATCCGAGTTCTTCCTGTGTTCCCGGTTTAAAAACTCCCATGACGGTCAGCGGCATCGGGATACCAACGTTTCCATTATGTACGGACTTCGGTGCCATCTGGAATGTCAGATTCGAACCGGCCTCACTGCTTCCGTAACCAACGGTAAATCGTGCTTTGCAGTTATGCTTTTCAAGGAAATTCTGCACACGGTCAAGCTGATTGTTGTTTACAGCTTCGCATCCGGCCCCTGCCGCGAGCAGATGTGACATGTCATAGTCATCCGGAACACGTCCATTTCGCATGATTATTTCGATAAACATAGGAATCATCGGCCAGCTGTTCGGACGATAACGCATCATCTCCAGATCCACATCTTCCGGATCTACAAAAGGATCCATGATCAGAAGCTTGTTGGATGACAATGGAAGTAATACCATCGAAACTACAACTGCAACCAATGCCGGTGGCAGACAGGTTACCAGCCATGTCGGACGAATCTCGTCAGATCCTCCATAGAAATTCATCTGACAAACGGTACCAAGAATGCTGTCCGCACAATGAATAACCTGTTTGGACGGGCCGGTTGAACCACTTGTGTAGGCACGGAACAACGGTCTGCTGAGATTTTTTTCTGCCTCTACCCTGCCAACATAATACTCACCTAAGGAAAGGAACTCGTCCCATGTCATTGTTCCCTTTCCAGATGCCGCAACTCTCGGATAGTTTTCATCCAGAGAAGCTTTGATATAGTCTGGAAGTGTTTTTTCATCTCCGTAATACAGTGGATTCAGAAGAATGATCTTTTTCACTCCCGCATTTTCGAAATATGCTTTCATTTCTTTCTTAGAAAGAAAATCATGTGCAAATATTGCTTTTGCATCTGCCTTGCTGACCGCTTCTACATTTTCCTGCAGTGTGTTGTCTCTGCAAAGAATGGATGCTCCAATCTTCTCCGCTGCCAGCAGAAGGTAAACGAAGTTCGGTACAAGTCTGAAGAATACCGGTATCTGATCCCCTTCGCCAAATCCCATGGCTCTCAGTGACCTTGCACATTTCTCAGATTCTTCAAAAACAGTTCTCCAGGTAATATCCTCTCCATAATAATGAATCGCAACCTCATCCATTCCCGGACAGTTACTTTCCAGATATTCCCATACGGTACACTGCGGCTTCTGTATCAGATTAAGCATCATTTCCGGATAATACTGCATCCACTTGCGCTCTTCACTCGGTCTGCCTGTTGCTTTATTTTCCTGATTCAAGCTCATATCCTCCTTATATTTTTCTTTCTCAAAATGTATGATTGCATATAAAGTTATCTGTTCACACATATACAGATTCACTTATACACCTTAAAATTTTACTAGCTAATGCATATTATAATTCTGCATTATAAATCGGTACTATAACACTGATTTTCTCTTCACACATTACTTTTCAACCGCCTCTTCTTATGAAAAAAGTCATACACCACTTTTGGCATAAGGCCAACCACAATACTTTTACTCATCTCTATCACTAAATATGGATAATATTTCAACGGCATATGAATCATACGAAATCCATTATATTGCACATAAACTGACCGAAGTCTTGAAGATATCGTTCTTCTTTGAAATGCATTTCTGTCATCTCTCATTTTGTATAATGGTTCTTGTAAGTTATATCCTCTATATCCTTTTGAATAAAGTTTATACCATAAATTGCAGTCTTCATATCTCAGTAGTCTTTTATCAACAGTATATCCTCCAACTCTGTCATATGCTTCCTTTCGAATCATACATGGTGCATGACAATGAAATGGAGGGTGAAAAACAAAATCCTTTAACTGAGGAATTTCTATAGCCTTGCCCTCTCCCCATTCTCCATATTCATCAAAATAAATCATTGGAGTGCTTACTATTGCATATTCTTTATGTTCTTCCAAAAAACTCACTTCTTTTTCCAGACGCTCCGGCATAGAAATATCATCTCCATCCATGCGTGCAATATATTTCCCTGTTGCTTTTTTCAAACATCTGTTTAACGTATAATTGAGACCTTTATTACTTTCATTTTTTAATATCTTTATCTTATCTGGATATTTTTCCGCATATCTTATAGCAATCTTCCATGTATCATCTGAAGATCCGTCATCACACATTATCAATTCCCAATTCAAATAGGTCTGATTAAGAATAGATTCAATAGCTTCTGGCAATGTTTCTGCACAATTATAAATCCCCATAATAATTGATACATTTGCACTCATTAAATAAACCTCACCATCTTCTCATAAAATTCATAATATAGAGCAGGACCAAAAGACATATTGACAAATGATATTTTGCACAGATAAAGAAAACTTTCCAATGAAGAGGAAAATACTTTATTTCTAATTCTTTTAAAGAATCTCTATAATAAGAAACGTGCAAAATTGATTGTATTTCTTCTAATTTCTGTATATTAGTCATTCGATTGTCTTCTATTAAATTTAATCCAAGCCCTATTAATCCCAGACAAATTCTATTTCTTAATGCCTCATAATAAATCTCTGTTCTTTTTTGTTCCTGTAATATTTTATATATCCGTTTATATAATTCTCTCCATTGAGATATTTTTTCTTTTTTATATAAATGTGTAAATGAATTTATCTCTTCTTTTCTATAATGGTATAAACTACTCGGAATATATAAAATGCTATTTGCTCTTAAAAAAAGCTTTATATTAAAATACGTGTCTTCTGTACCAACAATTTTTGTATCAGTAAATTGTAAATTATATAACATTTCTCGTTTATACAATTTTCCCCAGACTGTTATTATAGAATCCACTGTTTGAGGCAATTTCAATTCCTCGCCAACTGGACCGATCATTCTTCTCCACAGATTGACTACTTCTTTTCCTTTCCATCTGATACTCTTCATTCCCATAAAACAAGTTTCTTTTGAAGAATTTAAATATTCTCGTCTATATGCCCACATCACAATATCTGAATCATTTTTTTTCATTTCATGTAATGCTATTTCACAAGTATTTATTTCAATCCAATCATCACTATCTACAAACATTACATATTTTCCATTAATATGTTCTAATGCCGTATTTCTTGCCGCTGAAATACCCTGATTCTTTTGAGAATATAACTTTATCCTGTTGTCCTTAAAAGAATATTTTTTTAAAATATCCAAAGACTGATCAGTACTACCATCATTTACAACTATGATTTCTATGTTTTTATATGTCTGATTAAGCAAACTTTCCAAACATTGTTCTAAATATTTTTCAACATTATATACCGGAACAATTATACTAATCAGATCTTCATCATTATTCTCTGCTCTCACTCACACCAATCCCCACGCAAAATGCATCTGATAATAAAAGAATCCACAATACGCACCAACCATAGCAACCGTGACCAGCCTTGCGGATTTTTTCATAAAAATATGTTCAATTTCCCACGGCAACAAAATGTAATTATACAAAGAAGCATATATTGGCAGTCTTCCAATAAAAATCCCACTTGTTACCATTGAAACAAGATAAATTCCAGCTGTTATAACTGACATATTCGTACACAGATTAATAACTGGATCGTTGGCCTCCTGAATATACTTCAATCCTATAAATGACAATATTGCAGGCATCGAATATATCAAAACACGCAATGGATTGGTTCCATTATCTCCCCAGCTGGTCCAGTCATTCACCATGTTTGCATATTGTGTTTCCTGCATGGCATTATCCAGAAGAGATGTAAATTTCCCAACATATAAAATTGCAATAAGTGCCAAGAGCAAGAATAAAATTGTTCTCCGGTTCCATGGCTTACCGCTTGCAATTAACATAAAAGGAACCAGGAGTAATGCTGACTGATGCATCGTCGATGCAAGTAAAATCACTATTATTGCAATTACATATTTTTTCTTTAACATAAACGGTGTCGCCACCAAGGCAATTGTTACTGCCATAAACTGTCGAACGCCATTTTGCACCCAAGACATATAATCTGTTGATGCTATAAATAAAAAGAAACTGATCCAATAATATGACGAATATTTTCTGTACAGCCATACAACAACCAATATTTGAAATCCTGCAAGTAACAAAAAACACCCAACGTCATTAATATTAAAAATATTTTTTATTACTGCTACTGTTCCATAGAAACCTTTGTCTTTCGTGATTGTATCCAGATATGCTGTTATTTCAGAAAGGCTGGACGGTGCTTCTGCAAATGCACCTCGGTATGCTGCTGTATCCCCAAATCCATCACTTCTGCACCCGGCCCAGACAATATACGGTACTGCCATCAGCACAGCCGGCACGATTCCCCATCTTGTCTCCATCTTTCCGTTCACCATTTCACGATGTTTGGGAAAATATGCTGCAAGTACAATTCCGCCTGTAAACAGCCAGATCAGCAGCCACCAGTAATTTGTCAGTGTCATTTCATTCCTCTTTCCTGTTTTGTCATTGCTTTTGTGATAACCTTCACAGTTTCTTCCACTACTTTTTTCTTATCGAATTCTTTCTCCATTTTCTCGCGTCCTGCCTTACCCAGCAGTTCTCTTTTTTCTCTGGAGAGTTCTGTAAATCGTTTCATAGCTTTATACAGACTGTCTGTGCTTTTTACTTTGCAGAGCATGCCGCTCTTTCCATTATCAACGGCTTCGCGGCATCCGGGAATATCTGTGGTAATGATTGCTCTTCCTGATGCCGCTGCCTCAAGGAGGACGTTGCTCATGCCTTCATGATAGCTCGGAAGTACTACGCAGTCGGTCTGTGCATAATATGGTTTTGGATTTTCCTGGAAGCCGTAAAATCTTACAACTCCTTCGCTTTGAAGCTGTTCTACCTGCTTTTTATATTCATCTTCAAAGAATCCGACCAGATCCAGTACGAATTCACAGCCATTTTTTCGCAGCTGTTCCACTGCAGCAAAGAGTTCATCCATTCCTTTTTCTTTCATGATTCTGCCGAGATACAGGAAATGAACTTTTTCGTTATTTGGATACTGACGATATCTGTATTCTTCCAGGTTGATGCCGGCACCGGACAGGACAACTTCTTTTTTCGCAGGAAGAATCCGACGTCTGACAAACGCCTGCGCATTTGCCTGATTTTCAAAAAATACGGTTTCTACTTTCCTAAATGCGGTTCGGTACATTACCGTAACAAGATTCGAAAGCAGCGCTTTCTGAAAAGCGGTTCCAAGTCCCTGCACATTTGCGCAGAATGGAATTTTCATCTTTCCGCAAAGATATCCGGCATAAATATTCGGTTTGATGGAATATGTAATCACCAGGTCTGGTTTTTCCTGTTTCAATATTGTTTTATATGTATGAAGCAGTTTCAGATCCGTGAATGGATTGATGCTTCTTCGATCCACTTCTGTTTTGATACAGTTTGCGCCCAGCTCTTTCAGATCTGTTTCGTGTCCGACAAATGGAGTGCTGATCACAACTTCAGAATCTTCCAGCAGTTTTTGGATCAGTTCTTTACGGAAGCGATACAGCATGTACGAATGATTTGTTATAATAAGTATTTTTTTCTTATCCATCTTCCTGCCACTGCTCATTGCCCCTGTTCCGCCTTCTACAACTCCTTCACTTTTCAGCACGGAGCTGACTGTACCAAGGATACATCGAATATCCATGACCGGATTCATATGCTTCACATAATAGCCATCCAGTCTGGCTTTTTCTTTTATTTCCAGTTCGTCTCTTCCATGAATCTGCGCCCAGCCGGTCAGTCCCGGACAAACATCATTGGCTCCATATCGGTCTCTTTCTTCCAGCAGATCATATTGGTTCCAAAGCGCCGGTCTCGGTCCGACTACTGCCATATCTCCGTGAAAAATATTCAGAAGCTGCGGCAGTTCATCGAGACTGGTTTTTCGGAGCCATTTCCCGACTCTCGTCAGATATTGTTCCGGATCTGTCAGTAAATGTGTCGGTGTATCATGCGGTGTATCTGTCCGCATGCTTCGAAATTTATAAAGCATAAAATGATTTTTATGAATTCCCACTCGTTTCTGCTTAAAAAATACTGGCGCTGTGAGTCCATCCTCTGCTTTGATTGCAATGGCAATTCCTGCGAATACAGGTGAAAGAACCACCAGACCTGCGCCTGACAGAATTTTATCGGTCGCTTTTTTCAGTTTTAGATAGCTTTCTGAAGGTTTTCGCATTCCTGATTTTCCTCTGCCTTTATATGATATGTAGACACGATGCTCTGCATCAGCAGGCGCATGTCATCGGTTTCGTTTGCTGCTGCCTCTTCCATTACCTGAAGAGCATAATAAAGTTTCTCCTCATCGACATCGATCGGATGACCGATATGGATCAGTTTGTTCGGTGTCTCTGTCATTCCTTCTTCATCCATGAGCAGCTCTTCATAAAGCTTTTCTCCCGGACGAAGACCTGTAAATTCAATTGCGATATCTTTATCTGGGGTGTAGCCGGAAAGACGGATCATATTTTTTGCGAGATCCAGGATTTTCACCGGTTCGCCCATATCAAGGACAAAGATTTCTCCTCCTTTTGCATAAACACCAGCCTGAAGAACAAGAGAAACTGCCTCTGAAATAGTCATGAAGTAACGGATGATTTCCGGATCGGTAACGGTCACCGGACCACCTGCTGCAATCTGCTTTTTGAAAAGTGGAATAACACTTCCATTGCTTCCGAGTACATTTCCGAAACGAACCGCTACAAAATCTGTCTCGGAATGTTTATTGAAGCTCTGAATGATCATTTCACAGACTCTCTTGGAGGCGCCCATGATATTTGTAGGATTGACTGCCTTATCTGTTGAAATCTGAACAAATTTTTTCACTTTCCAGCGGTCTGCCGCCAGTACAAGATTATAGGTACCCAGGACATTGTTTTTGATTGCTTCATTCGGACTTGCTTCCATAAGCGGCACATGCTTGTGTGCTGCTGCATGGTAAATAATATCCGGTCTGTATTTGCCAAAAATTGTTTCCACACGTTCTTCGTCTCGGATGGATCCAATCAGTACCGTCAGTTTCAGATCCGGATATTTCATTTTAAGTTCCTGCTGAATGTCATAGGCATTGTTTTCATAAATATCAAAAATGATCAGGCGAGCCGGCTTATGTGCTGCAATCTGGCGACACAGTTCACTTCCAATAGAGCCACCGCCACCTGTTACAAGAATTGTTTTGCCGGATACATAATCCATGATCTCATCCATGTTGACATTGATCTCCTCTCTTCCAAGAAGATCTTCAATGTTGACCGGACGCAGCTTACTGACATTGACTTCACCATTTACCAGCTGATAGATTCCCGGAAGGATTTTTAATTCACAACCGGTATCCTTACAGATGTCCAGAACAGGTCTCAGTTTACGGCTTCCGGCGGACGGTATTGCAATGATGATCTGTTCGATCCCGTAACGCTCCACATTTCTTTTTATGGCGTATCGGTTTCCCACCACGCGAATACCAAGAATATATCGTCCAATCTTGCGGTTATTGTCATCGATCACACAGCATATCTTCTGATCCAGATAACGACTGTTCTGAATTTCCTGGATCAGACTTCTTCCGGCCTCGCCTGCACCGACCAGCATAATTCTCTTTTTTTTCTTTATGGAGTAATGCTGTCGTTTACGATAGCGCAGTCGGACCAGTCTGTAAAAAAAGCGGCTGCTTCCAACCAGGATTGCCAGATAAAGTGTACGAAGCACATAATAACTCCGCGGAAGATGGCTTCCGACACCCACAACAATTGCCATTTCACAAAGTGATGAAAAAGCAACCGCACCTGCAATCTTAAAAGTTTCTTCCTGACCCGCATATTCCCACAGGCTGCTGTATATCCGAAAAACAGCAAAGCAGAGCAGGGTTACCAGGATCATTAACACGCCGTAATCCCGGATCACACTGATGAATTCTTCCGGTATCTGTCCAAAATCAAATTCAAATCGGGTAGCAAGTGCCATCGCCGAAGAAATAATGATTAAAAAGATATCCAGAACGATCAGGCAGATTCTTCTTAATAACAACTGATAATTTATTTTCTTTCCATTCATTCCTTTTTCCCATAATGGCCATAATGACCGTAATGACCGCCATAGCCGTAGCCATAGCCATATCCGTAACCGTAGCCATAGCCGTATCCATAACCGGTAATTCCCATTTCTGTACAGTTCAGAACATATCCGATCAGATCAACACCTGTATCGGCAATATTTTCCACACCACTCAGAATTCTGTCGACACGGGCGCAGTCCTGACGGACTACCATAACCGCACCATCTGTCATACGTGCAACTGCGGATGCATCTGCAAGCATTCCACATGGCGGTGTATCTATAATTACGTAATCATAATTTTTTCTGAGTACTTTTATCAGTCGCTCAAGATATCCGTTTCCGATCAATGTTGTTGGTGCCTTTACAGCTTCTGTACCCGGAAGGATATCCAGTTCATATTCACCATAACGGACGATTGCATCTCTCAGCTCTGCTTCTTTCTTCAGCACATCTGCGATGCCGGCATTTTTTGTCTTAATTCCTATCGCTCCGGCAATAGACGGATGTCGCAGATCACCGTCAAGCAATATTACTCTTTTTCCTTTTTTTGCAAGAGAAATTGCAAGGTTGACAGCAACGGTCGTCTTTCCTTCACCTGCTGCCGCACTGGTCACAATAAAGCTTTTCAGACTATCTTCTTCTGTCTTTTTGGCAACTCGTGTTCGGATCGTACGAAAACTCTCTCGGAGTACGGTTGTATTTCCCGCACCCTCAAGCAATACGGTCTTTTTACTTTTTCTTCTTTTACGGTTTGCCTTCGGAACACTTCCAAGATAAGAAATGCTCAGATAGTTTTTCAGATCTTCCTCTCTTCGTACGGTTCGCCTTGTAGAAGCATACACGAATAACAAAAAGACGCTGAGCACGGCTCCCACAACCACTCCTTTTGCTGCCGCACCGACAAAGTTCTGCGGATTCTGTGGTTCCTCAGGAACCCCGCTCTCATCCATCAGTGTCAGCTGTGTATCACCAATAATGTATTCTGCAACCTGCGGATAATACTTGATAACCGCCTGCAGTACGTCATATGCCGTCTGTGCATTTGATGCCGTTACATTGATCGTAAAAATCGAGGTATCTTTAATTGCCTCTGCGCTGATAGTTGCCGGTATAGTATCTACACCCAGACTGTCTGCCACAATGTCTGAGAGAGCGCCGCTTGTCAGTATGTATGGAAAAGTGGTGCTGAGCTGTCCCGCTGTCGTTGCATCTGAATAAGACTGGCTGTATCCATAGGCTGTTTTGGTTTCAACAACAAAGGATGAATATGCCTGATATACCGGGGTATAATTGGTTTTTTCACGAAGATACAAAGCTCCTCCGCATACTGCCATAAGCAGGAAGCACAACAGGAAAAACTTCTTAAATCCTCGCCACATGTCATCCAGGATCGTAGTAAAATACAGGATTCCGGAGTCTATTTCTGTATTACGCTCGTTTCCCATAGTGACCTCCATATCTGTAGTGACTGTTTCCACCTGTACTCTGAGAAGCTGTACCATTCAGAATGCAGCCGATCACTTTTCCTCTGGTATTATTCAGAATATCAATTGCATCGTTAATGTCTTTTGCCAGGACCGTATCCTGTCTTACTACCAGTACAGAAGCATCCGTCATCTGCGCCAGTTCTTCTGTATCAGCAACCAGCGCCAGCGGTGATGTATCCACGACGACATAGTCCATTCTTTCTCTGCAGAAAGCAATGATCTGTTTCAGTGTCGTACTTTTCAGCAGGGTCTCTATAGAATTAGAAGATGTTTTGTTCAGGATCATGTAAAGATTGGAATCATTCCAGTTGCGTATGATCCTGTCAGCACTTTTATGATTGATCAGCACATCTCCCAGATCTGTTTCTTCATTGTCACGCACATCAAAAATCTTGAACTGCGCCGGCTTACGGAAGTCACAGTCCATCAGCATAACCCGGTTTCCTTCCTGTGCAAGTGAAAGTGCAAGGTTTGCTGCCACTGTGGATTTTCCTTCGTTTTCCATTACACTGGTAACAAGGAGGACTTTTGCCTGTTCCTTGTCCATATAGCTTCGAACCCTTGAAGCAGCCATCTTGCTGGATTCCACATAGGCAAAGCTTCTCAGTGGATTCGATATCAGCATGGACAGATATCCTTTCTTACGGTTCATGGAAAGTGATTTTGATTTTTTCTCATATGCGATTGTTCCCAGCAGACGGGTATCGAGTTTTGAGGAAACCTCTCCCGGATTCTTGATCGTATCACGTATATAAGAAATTCCTGCCACCAGCACGATCAGACAGCCTGCCGCTATCAGAAATACCTTCAGTACCATTCTTTTTTCGTTCAATGGATTGGACGGTGACATCGCAACTGAAGGCTGCTGAATGGTTTCGATGATGACATTTTTGATGGCATAATCCGAAACTGTGTTGTAATTTTCCATAACTGACCGGAGTACACGATAGGATTCTGCCGCGGTTTTTGCCTTAACAGAAAGTGTGATCAGGTTTGTCTCCGGTACAAGATCTACCGATGTTTCCACATCCAGACTGTTTACGCCGATATCCTGGGCAACCTTTTTTTTCAGTACATTGCTGCCCAGAATCTCGGTAAACTGCTGTGCAAGATCTTTTGTAGAAGTTAAATTCTGATAAATATTGCTGTTCATTCCCTTTGCTGTAACAACAAAGGTTGTCGATGTTTTATATTCGGGTTGATAGGTCGCGCAGATCCAGATGTCTGCAAATAGTGCTGCTGCGATGGACAGCAGAAGAATGGTCAGCCACTCTCTTCCAATGTCTTTCAGCATGCTGATCAGGTCTATCTGCTGAACGGTTTCGTTGTCTATTCTCTCTTCCATAAATTCCTCTTTCCTGCTATCTCACAACAACGATCAGGCGAATCTGTCCTGTTGCACTTTCTTTGCCACTATTGTCTGTCATCTGATATAAAATTTCGTATGTTCCCGGTGTGTTGAAATCTGCCGGGTTTGTAATCTGCACTTCATCTACTGTGATGGCTGTCCGTTCCTGCTTTTCTGCCGGATTCGGATCTCGGAGGATACCATCTTCTCCTCGTTTGAATTCAATACCGCCCATAGTGATCTGCTGGACATAAGACCACGGATCAATGGCGGTTCCGGCCGGTGTGTACACAAGGGATTCGGACAATTCAAACTGAGGTTTCTGTGCTTCCTTTGATGGATCATAAATTTCTACTGTTACCGGAAGCTTCTGCACATCACCTGCACTGTTTGCAACCTGATAGACCATTGGATATTCGCCGGCCACATCTGCCTGTACATAGTATTCGCTGGACATTTTTATTTTTCCGGTCACATCTCCATCCAACACGTCTGAACAGGTAAGCGTTCCCATGATATCCTGTGTATTCATTGCAAATCGCAGTGGTTCCGTCAGTGCGAATGTCGGTGCTGTGTAGTCCTTATAAGTAATTTTTCTTGAAGCTTTTGTTGCATGATTATCTGAATCAAAAGCTGCCACTGTCATATTTCTTGTATGGTTTTCCATGAAATTACTGATTGATTCGACGATCAGGCTTCCTGTCACATCACCGTCCTTCGAATCCATTGCCGTAATTCCTTTCAGAAGTTCCTCATCTCCTGCCTGGCAGGATACCTCAACGGAATCAGAATCCATCGTAATCACCGGTGCCTGATTGTCTTTGGAATTAATCTGTTCATATTTAAAGTATCCAAACGACGCCACGGCGATCAGAAATACCACTATGCCAAGTATTCTTAACTTTTTCATGAATCTCTCCTCTTAGCCTTCACCTGTAAACAGGCAAAAAATATTTTCTCCTTTTTTCCGGTCTGCGCCCATGCAATGAAATCTGCTGATTTCTTATGATACGTTCCGGATTTTTTTCTGTCAGATACCAGGCAAACTCATAACCACCCAGTCGGATCAGTTCTTCTTTTGCCTCTCTCATATAGGGTGTACGCATATAAGAGCGGTGTGCATCACTGGCCATACATGAGATCAGGTCATTTTTCAGGAGGATATGTGCTGTTTTCATTACACTTCTTCCAAATCTACCCAGAATACTGCCCTTATTCATCTGCGTAACACAGCCGTTCTGTACCCATTCATACACAAGTTCCGGATAATCCTGCACGCAAAAATAACGTTCCGGATGTGCGATCAGAGGAATATTTCCGGTCTCAAAAATCTCCTCCAGACATTCCCTGATCCACCATGGATCTGCATCAAATGGAAACTCCACCAGATAATAGGCTGTCCCGTTAATCCCACCCAGCTGTTTGTTTTTTATCTTCTGTGCAATGTCATCTGAAGCCCAGATTTCCATTCCTTCTAGAATCTGCAGTTGGATTTTTTCTCTTTTCAGTGCCTCACGCAGTTGTTCAAAGCTCTGTTCCAGCTGCACGGACTGAAAATTTTCAAATCTTCCCATTTGATTACTGTGCGGTGTTGCTGCCATGATCTCCACACCACTTTCCACTGCCAGTTCTGCCATTTCCAATGATTCTTCCAGACTCTCTGAACCATCGTCCAGATTCGGCAAAATATGTGCATGTATATCGATCATATTCTTCCCCTTCCGCAGCACCTCTTTTTACAAACTATAATTTTACGCTATTCTTTTTTCCTCTCCCACGTACTAAAGTATGAGTTTTCCCGACTTTTTTCACGTATCCTGCTGCGAAAAACAAGAAATCCGTGAATAATTCATATTTTTCTGAATTATCCACGGATCTTTTTACGGATGTATTTATTCTGTTGTCGTATCTGTTCTGTCTGCTCATGCTCAATACAAAAACAGAAGGCTTATATAAATAAGTGCGCCGGCTACTGCAAGTACACCGATCACGATGCAGATTGTCATTATGATAAATCGCATATTGCCGGAATCTTTGTGTCTGCTTCTTTTGGGTGTCGGCTTTTCTCTTCCCTGATTCAGATTCTGTGTTACTGCAGCCTCTTTCCACGGGCTGGCATGTTTTGTTCTCTGTGTGCTTTTTTGTTTATTTTTTCCTGTATTGTGTTTCTTCTTTGGCTTAACTGTGTCCATCTGTGATGTGAGATATTCAAACTCCGGAACATCATACTCTTCTTCATGCTCTTCTTTCTCCGGCTGGTCTGTCAGTTCGGTTCGTGTCTCTTCTTCTGACGCCTCTGCGGTGTGCTGCATACCCAGCGCACGAATAAGATCTTCATTCAGTGCATCTGTATAATCTGTCCGGTTTTCTCTTTCACTCATATTTTCTGTCCTGCCTTCCTGTTTTGTTGCTGTCTGTTCTCTAAAAAGTCTCTCTATTTCAGCTGCTTCAGTTTCGTTGACTTAATCTCATAAATATGGTCACTGACAGAAAGAACACTCGGTCTGTGTGTCGTAACAATACATGTTCTTCCATTATCTTTATTCATAATATTTCTCAGCACCCGTTCCTCTGTTTCTATATCAAGTGCAGAAGTTGCCTCGTCAAGTATCAGCACCGGTGCATCTTTCAGAAGTGCTCTGGCAATGGCAAGGCGCTGTGCCTGTCCTTCGGAAAGTCCGCTTCCTTTTTCTCCCAGTACGGTTTCCAGCTCATTCGGAAGTTTTTTAACAAATTCATAAGCGCAGGCTGTCTGCAGCGCCTCCCGTATTTCTTCATCGGTTGCATCTGGCTTACCGATGTTGAGATTTTCGCGGACAGTGC
>ENA-ORSM01000969-ORSM01000969.1-human-gut-metagenome-genome-assembly--contig:-NODE-969-length-24323-cov-3.680155_pt1 | contig 24323 bp, 35 predicted proteins | sample MGYA00241903_ERZ509170 | MGnify/ENA primary metagenome ERZ509170 (study PRJEB26280, sample SAMEA2338784) | human gut metagenome | biome: human gut; feature: human-associated habitat; material: faeces...
GCCATGACCGCCGCGCGGATCAGCCGGAAGCATGATTGCTTGATCTCCTGCGACAAACTAAACTTTTCGGCCTGGGGGAAGTTCTTGAGCAAGGGGTAGACATCCCGTTCGAGTAGGATTTCAGCCTTCTTTTGAAGTATTGACGGTTCCAATGTAGTAGCACCTCGCATTTCTAATGCGGGCGATCTCGGTGATGTCCCCGAAGAACTCGAAGCCGTAGTCGGTGAGCTTTACCTTTGCGGGCTCCCCTGTGATGGAGCTGTGTCCCTCAATAACAAGGACGTCCTTCCCTTCGAGAGTGAGACCACTCGCGGTCATAAGGACGAGCTCGTTGTCCGAGAGTTCTCGACACCTTTCACATACTGGGCAAAGCTCGCCGAAAAAGTTCCCGAGTATGCAGCTTGTTTCTTTGAGGGTGCAAGCGACCCTATACATAGAGCTTTCTCGCCACGGGGTCATAGATGCCGGAGGTGATCGCGACGGAGTTCACGGAGTCAAAATTGATGAGAAAGACGTTGTTCGTCATGTTGTTGAGGGTGGCGTCTTTCAGCACTTTGATCTCTTTCTGCGCGTCGGCGATCTGGGCCTCGTGGAGAATGACGGCTTCGCGGTTCTCGAAGATGCCGTCGTCCATGTGGTTCATGTTCGTCTGACTAACCGGCGTTCCTTCCTGGATGACCTCGCCCGTCTCGACATCTTCGACGTGGTCGAGCCATCCGATTTTTTGATAGCTATTCACTTTCAATCTGTACCTCCGTTTCTTTTTCGATGATGGTGTATTTGAAGGCCACATAAAGACCCTTGCTCGGCGGTTTCTCGAACTCCCGGTCGGACTGTGCGACGATGTCTCCATCCGTGTCTACAAGCTGCACGTTCGCCACGTTGCCGGTGACGGTGTCGTCGAAGTAGATATAGATCTTCACGGTGTCCGCCGTGACGAGCTTGCGGAACGGCTCGACCGTCTTCGGCGCTCCGTTCAGCGTATAGGCCGCGTGGTCAATCGAGTCGGCGAAGCGCCTCCCGATTTTCTCAATCCCGACCGATGTGATTGTCTTCGGCATGGTTTTCTCCTCCTTCCGTCATAAATGTCACCCCGGAGCAGCGAAGCACCGGAGAACAAACGGGGTAGATCTTCGCGCCGGTGCTTGCCTTCGAGCCCACCTCCACATTAGAGGAGAGGCCCTCATACATAACAAAGGCGCACGGTTGATAGAACTTTTCGGAGGCCGCGATCGTTCCCACCTTCGGGAACTCGACCTCGCCGGAGCCCGGAGAGCTGCTTGCGTGAACTTCGGACGCCAGAAGGTGCCCGACACTGACCACCCGGGGCCAGACGCCGCAAACAATTTCCCCGCAACGTGGATACCTCGAGAAGCCAGAAAAGGTCTTCGAGTGAATCTCAATGCCTCCCCCGGACTCCGATCCGTATGCAGGTTTTGAGCTGCCTTCCTTGACCTTCCGAACCTCGGCGTCAATGACTGCGAGGTTGTTGACGCCGCTTTGCTTCGAGCCCTTGAGGAACACGATGAACTCGGCCCACCTCTTGGGGTCTTGATAGGAGAATGGCTCGATCGTGCTCTGCTCGTATCCGAGAGAGGTCAACACATAGAGGATGCCGATCTTTGTTCCGCCCCATTCAGAGATGATCCCTTTCATGGATAGGCGGGCCCGATAGTTTTCAATGCTCTCGCCCTCAAGCCTCGGCATGTCCCGATCCTGTCCGTGTACCGGAAGCATGGCCGGGCTCGCGGTCGCGACATTGAGCTCATCCCGAAGCCGGAAGGCGTCCTTCTTCATGCCGTCGAAAATGCGTCCGATGACCTTGAAGAAGATGAAGAACTGATTCGCCGCCCGCTTCCCTCGTTTCAACGGGGCAAAGAGAAGGTCGAACATATACGCGCCGAAGGTGTCGAACCGTTTCATCCGATCACTCCCTTCTCACTGTCACAGAGACGGAGCCGAGAGTGATGACCTTGTCCTTCTCGAGAACCACGTCCTCGGCGGGGGCGATGATCTCCGCGTTCGTGGCGGCGCTGTAGTTGCTGCGGATTGCGAAGTTGATGTCGGAGCGCCGGAGCTCGTTGAACCTCCGGCCCTTTCGGACGGCGAGCAGCTCGGCAAGGATTGCGGAGATCCTGTCCTTGATGTCCTCGTCCTCCGACACGTCAGCGGTCGAGACCGCGACCTCGATGTCCTGGGAAACCGTTGTAGAAGATTTCACGAGAACATTATCGTATGGCCCGGCAATCTTGTCAACAGCATCCCGAACTTCGTCGAGAAGTCCTTCCGTCGCCTCTCCTGCCGTCCCTGTTACAATCACGTCGACCGTCCCTTGCCCTCTCGGGTGGTCGCAGTCAGCTTGTGCAAATAGGACGCCCTGGACGGCCTCCGCTGCATTGATGAACGTGTCCTCGATAGATCGAGCCGCGAGCTCCGACCAGGATCGGAGCGCCCGCGTTCGGAGTCCCTCGTCGTCCTCGGTGTCGCTTCCTTCCCGGACGATCCAGTCCTCGCCGTTTGAGATGCCGTCGATCCCATTGAGGAACGTGAGGCTCCGGGTGATCTGTCCTTCCGGCACATTGTACCGAGAGCCCTCTTTCTCCGCTTCTACCAGGACATCCACCGACCGGCTCCCTTTTTGCAGAACCGCCGCCTCTATGGCAAAGAAGCGAAGCTCCTCTCCGTTGATGTCCTTTTGCGTCTTGAAGATGTGGCCCTTCTCGATCTTCACGGCCTCGCCCTGGTCGTTCGTCCTGGACAGTGTGACGAGGCCCTGCGCCTTCTGGGCCTTCTTGCGCTTCTTCCCGTAGTCTGCCGCCTTAATGTCGAGCCATGCGCCGGTGGAGTGTGTGAGGGTCATATTGTTTAGAATGGCCCGTAGTAACTCCGTGAACTCGATCTTAATGCGGAGGACTATCAAGAGCAGCGTATAGAAGACGCCGCCCGAATGGAAGTTCGTGATTGCGAAGCCTTCTTCTTTCAGCTCGGCGATCTTCTCCTCTTTGAGCGTTTCAAGCTCGGGAACCGGGAGAACTTCGTCGAGTATTGCTTTGTCGATCATGTTGTTATCACCTCCACGCCGACCGCACTAATGACGACATTGAGCTCCCGGGGCTCCTCCTCGTCTGCAAACTGGAAGGAGCAGCGGAGCCGGAAGGTGTCGTCCGAAAATCCGACGTCGATTTCTATGCTCTCGGGCACGATGACCTCCCGCTTTTGAAGGCCCAGCCGCGCCCGCTGCGCGATTTCAAGCCGCACAAGATCGTCGTCTTCGGATTGAATGAAGTCGTATAGCCCCCAGCCGAACGAAGCGTCATAAAAGAGATCCCCGGGCTGTGTGAGCGCTTCAAGGATGATGTTCTGATAGAGACATTCAAGCCCCGAACAGAGGGGCGCGTCTCCGTCTGCCGCTTGCGTGAGGGCCCATCCATCATTGAGTCGGATGTCGGTGTCGTGTAACCCTGTCATAGCTGCACCTCCCCAATGATCGCCGGGCTGTCCCCGTATGCCATCGCAACGGCCACGAAGGCCCCGGCCTTATATTGTCCTTTGGATCTGACGCCAGGGAGAGGAGGGAAGCTCTCGTCCTCGTCCCCCCAGCGATCGACGACGGTGAGGGTGTATTCGTTCCAATGTGCCGTTATATGGCCCTTGAAGCTGCTCCCGGTCTCGTCGTTATGAATGACAAGATCCTCGAGATCGAACGTCTCGCCGAGCTGCGTCGCCTTGCTGACGGTGGCGTAGACCACGGCGGGGCTCTTTGCGTGGGGGTACTCCTGCGCGATGATCTTCCTCGCGACCGCCCTCATCATCTGCTCAAGCATTTCCCGCCCCTCCTTTCTTAGAAATAAATCTTCGTGCGGATGAAGCCGTTCTCGCTGGTAGACGAGACGACCTTCGAGACCTCGAACTCTCCGTTCACTTTAGGGTGCTTCACGCTGATTTTGTGGGAGTGTCGGACAAAGGGGGCCGAGACCGTCTCGAGCTCCCACGAGCCGCCACTCCTGGTGAGAGCGATGATGTTGACGCCATACTCGAAGATGTAGGTCTTGTCCTGCTCCGGCTTCTCTCCCCAATAGAACACGCCCCCAGAGAAGAAAAACGGCTGTTTGATGTTCCATGCTGCATGTACGGCATTGATCGCCTCGATGACGTTCATCTGCCGAATGGGAAGCCGTTTCCGTTCCGGGTATCCCTTGGAGGAGAGCTTCATCTTCGAGAGCCCGGCCTTCCCGAGAAAGTAGGCGATCATCTCCTGCGGAGTTGTGTCGAGGAATGTGTTGTTGATCTGCGTCTCCTCGAGGAGAAGCATCTCGTCCTTGAGAGTCACTTCGTCGGTGAAGCCTCCTCCGTTGTACGGCTTGGAGACGTAGCCGGTGAAGACCTCCTCAAAGACATTGTTATACCCGAGCTCAATCGCTGCCGGGTCTTTCCGGGCGAGTGAGATCTTCGGTTGAAACTGCTCCGTGAAGCGGATCTTCGCCCAATCAAAATAAGAAGACTTCGAGGAGTAGACCTCGATCTCTATGCCCTTGTCGAAGGTATAGGGGCCAGCGCGAGCCGCGATTTGAGGGTAGAATAATTCGAGCGTTTCCATCCTGTTCCTCCTCTCGGGTTAGTATGGCATCTGTGAGATCTTGTCGAGAGCTGCCGCCGTGCTTGCATCGTCGACGGCTGGGGACTTCCCTCGGCTCGTCTGCAAGTATTTATGATAGCCAGAAGACAAGGCCGTTTGCTGCTGGGTTCTGCCGGAGCTCCCGCCAGAGGAGCCGCCGCCGGACGAAGATCTCGACGAGTTGCTCGTCGTCTGTATGGTCTGCGGGACGTACTCCCAGAACTCAAGGGAGACGGTGAGCTGCTCCTTCTTGTTCTCCATTTTGTGAGTGAGCCCCTTGAATAGAACCTTGTCGACGCCGTGCGCTGCCGTGTCTTCGCTGACAATAGAGATCGGCTTCGGGACTGACTGGCCGGGCGTTCGGAAGATCGCCCGAAGCGTCTCAAGCCGCTGGTACTTCGTTTGCGTTGGCGTGTCGTCGAGAATGAGTTCGATATTGACCTTCGCGTCCTCGTAGCCCGTCGCCTGTTTGGGCTTTGTGGCGCTGCCCTCGACCTCTTGCTCGTCGATCTGGGCCGACTCCTTGACCTCGATACTCTTAACAAGGCCAGGGAGGACGACCCCGTTCACCTTGACGATCTGGTCTTCGGTGTAAATCATTGTCGTCTCTCCCTCCTTGTTATGCTGGTGCCGGTTCGGCGTCCTGATCGTCTGTGGGTTCCTCGCTGCCGTTGGCCTCGGCGTAGTCCTCGACCTCCTTGAGCATCGCGAGGAGCTGCTCGAGGTCTTTGATCTTCTTGAGGTCGACCGGAATGAGCAGCTTTTGAATGATGACTTGCTTGCCGGAGCTGCCCTCGCCGGAGCCTCCGATCTCGGAGCCTTCCTTCTTGCCGCCTCCGCTTGTGAGGTCGACCTTCTGGACGGGCTCGCGTTCAAGGGTAGCCTTCGCGCCGTCGAGCCCCTTCTCGATTGCCTGGGCGGGTGCATCCTGCGCCAGCTCGAGGCCGTGGGCGTAGGTTGTCATCGTGCGTTGTCCCGAGAGGGTCAGCGTCGAGAGGGGGCCTTCTTTCGCGTCGGAGAAGGGAAGCATATTTCGGATGCGCTGCAAGCCGCCCTTTACCGCGTCGACCGCGCCAGTGAACGCCGATTTGATACCGTTCGCGAATGTGGTGACGACGCGCTTGCCCGACTCAAAGAACCACGTCACGGCTCCCGTGACCGTGTTCTTGATCGCGGTGATTCCATTCGAGAACGCCGTCTTGACGGCTGTGAACCGTTCGGACACGCCCGAGGCTATGTTCGTCACGAAGCCGACAAACTTGTCACGGATCGCCGAGAGCCGCCCGCCGGTGAGATTATCCAGGAAGGTAAAGCCCGCCGTATAGATGCCCTTGACGCCCTCGACCGCTGCCGCTGCTGCACCACGGATTCCCCCGCCGTGCGCCTCGTATGCGGATCGCATGTTGTCGAGGTTCTGGGAGACCGTCGCCTTCGCTGCGTTCATGACGGAGCCGATGACGTTGCCGATGCCGGAGAAGATCGCCGACGCGACCTCAAGAGCTGCGCCGAGCTTCTCCTTGAAAAAGTCGATGATTGCGTTGACCGCGTTTCGGAACCACTCGCACTTGTTGTAGAGCAGCACCAGGGCCGCGATGAGGGCCACGATGCCGATCACGATCCAGGTGACAGGGTTCGCCAGGAGTGCCGCTGTAAAGCTCCACACGCTCGATATGAGCGGCGTGAGCGCTCCCTTCGCTAATAGGAACCCGGCCTTGAGGAGCTTGAACCCGGAGATTACCTTCGTGATAATCAAGCCCACGCCGGAGACAACGGCGATGACCGTGCCCGCTATGGTGAGGAAGCCGCCGATCGCCAGGACGACGAGCATGATGACCCGGACGAGCTCCTGGTTCTCCTCGACCCACGAGCCGACCTTTGTGAGCACCTGCTCGCCGGTCGACATGAGATCGTTGATTGTCGGGAGTAAGCTATTCCCGATCGACTCCTTCACGTTCTGGATGCGCTGCGCGAGCCGTTCAAACCGTTCGGGCTCCGTTTCGTTGATTGCGTTCGCCATCTCCGTGGCGACGCCGGTGCCGGAGCCGAGGGCGTCGTACATGGTGAGGATGTTTCCTTGCAGGTCTCCGCACTTGTTGTAGAGCAGGTCGATGAGGTCGACGGCCTCGTCCGTTCCGAAGGCTTCGGCGATCTCCTGCTTCTCCATCGCGTCGATGGTCTCGCCGTATTTGCCCCGGAGCTGGTCGAGGATCTCCGGCATACTCTTTAGTTGGTTGTTGGCGTCCAGGAATGACAAGCCCAGGGCGTCGCCGCCCTTCGCTGCCGCGCCCAGGAACGCCGCGTACTTCGTGCCCGCCTCCGAGCCGCTCATGGTGCCTTGCAGCATACCGAGGATGGTGAGCTGCTCCTCAAGGGGGACGTTTGCGTTTGTTGCCGACGCGCCCAGGCTCTCGATGCTCGAGGCCATTTCCGAGCCCGTCGTCTTGAACTGCTGCACCGACTTCGCGATACCCGCCGAGAACATCTCGCCGAACTCGATGTCGCTCATGTCGTCGTAGTAGTTCTTATAGATGCCGTAGCCCGTGGCAAACAATGACGTCATCTCGCCGACCGTCGACTTTGTGGCCTTTGCCGTTAGGCCCGCGAGACTGGTGAACTCCGCGACGCCCTCGTCCGAGAGCGTCGCGATGCCGCTCTTGATGTCGTAGGCTGCCGCGATGAAGTCGGCCTTCGTCGTTCCGGCCCATTGGTCGGAGAACTGCCGGGCGGCGTCTTCCACGACGCCGAGATCCTTCACACCCAGGGAGGCGAGCTCGCCGATCGCTCTCCGGGTTTCAAATGTAGCCTCGACCGGGGACAGCACCGCCCCCGTGATCTGCGAGCCGACCTCCTGCATGACGGCCCCCGTCTTTGCCATATTGCCGAGCGCTGCGTTTGCTTTTTGCAGCTTTGAGACGGTGCCGTTGACGCTTGATGTGACTCCGGCCATAGGCCCGGTGAGGTTGTCGATCATGTTCATTATGAGGGACAGCCGGAACACGGACTCTAAGCTCATGCTTTGCCTTTCACCTCCTAACAAAACGATGGAGGCGACCTTGTGCTCTTAAAAGAGGCGACCGATGCCGCCCGGCTAATCCGACGCGAACACGTCCGCGATCGCCTGGGCGACGATCCTCTCCTCGAGCTCCTGGATGTACCTCGCTTTCGCGACGTACCGGAGGAACTCATCGAGGCCGATCTCCTCAATGTCGAAGTCCTCTAAAAGAGCCGGAGGGAGGAAGCGGTAGATTTCCAGGAGACCGGACTCCACCACGTTCCCCCTCACCTCCGAGAGCTGCTCTTTTAGAGCATCTTCAAATTTGTCTGTTTGGAGAGACCCAGCATCCCGAGCAGCTTCTCACCGATGGAGAGCGCCAGGGCCGGGAACTCCTCAAGGTTCGCCTCGAGAGACGCCCGGCTCTCCTCGACCACGTTGTCAAAGAGGAACACCTTGAGCGCCTTCGTCGCGCCCTGGGCGGTGGTCTTAACATATCTGTCATAGCTCGCCGTGGAGGGGCGCTTGAAGAAGAACTCGACATTCTTCTCGGTCTCGTCATCGACCTCGATCGTCGCGCCGACGCGGTAGACCTTGCCGTATTTCTCCTTGAGCTCCTCCGTCTGGGACTTCTGCGCGGTGTCTTTCTTGATTTCTTCCATGGTTTCGTGTCCTCCTATTCTCGATTATCTTGAGATGGTTTTTACTTCGTGGGCTCGACGCCGTCCTCCACAATGCCGCCGACGATCATGAGGTCGATGTCTACGGTGAGGGACTTGTCGCCCTGTGCTGCCTTGTGGCTGCGCTTGATCGGGACGACCTTCTTCAGCTCGTCGATGCGGGTGCGCTCGCCTTCGTTGGCGTAGGAGACGACCACGGAAGGCCACTCGAGGCCATAGAAGGGGACGCCTTTCGCCTTGCAATAGGCGAGGACGTCGTCGTAGTCATCCCGGAGCATAGACATTTTACCGGACGCTTTATAGTTGCCCTTTCCATAGCCCCGGGGACGGTTGCCCTTGCCGTAGCTTTCTTCCATGTCCTGCTCGTCGTCGTAGCTGATTTCCTGCACGACCAGGACGAGGCCCGGGATCTTGACATCAACGTCGCCCCAGCTATAGGTCTGACCGTTTACTTTAAGGGACATAGCTCTTTAACCTCCTTCCCTTATTCGCTGGGCTGTGCCCTGCCGAGGTCGACCTCGACCTCGCGGATATAGCCCCGGGAGACATAGCGGATCTTGACCCGCATAGTCTCGTCCTCGAGGATGGTCTCCGCCTGTCCTTCCGGAACGGTGATCTCGGCGGAGCTGATCTCCTTCGCGTCGATCATCCGCTGCAAGGGGACGAACATGAACTTCGCCCGGGTCTCAAGCTCGCCCTGCACGTCCTCGAGGTCGATGTCGTCGTTCAGCAGGAGGAGCCCTTCCTTCCGGGTCTCCCGGATGATCTTGTTCTTGACGCGGACATCCTCGGCGTAGCGGAAGTCGCTCCCGTCCGGGCTCATCATCTTCGTATGGTAGACATAGAAGTCGTCGAGCCCGTCGTATTCCCGGAAGGTCAGATAGCCCGCGAGATCCAGGAGCTCGATGATGGAGTTGTCCATCTCGGCGGGGAGCAGCTCGAGGAGCTTCGTCTTCGGGATGCCGAAGCCCGCCTCCGTTCTGGTCTTGCCGACGGACTCCTGCACCGCTGCCTTTGCGTAGAGGCCGCACACAAGGCCCGCGAGGTTGGTGATCTGGGTCGAGCCGTCCAGCTTGACCAGACGGCCCCAGGCGGTGACGACCTGGATGTCGTAGTTCTTGACCTTCTTCCGCTTGGTCTCCATCTCGAGGGCCCAGTCAGTGAGATCCCCGCCGCCCATCATGTTGGGCTCGTCCTTCTTGTCGCCGGTCGTGGGATACTTGGCCTCGAATACCACGAACACGGGCTTGTGGTAGACGTCGCGGAGCTCGATTTGCGCCTCGCTCACCGCCTGCCAGAGATCGAGGTCACTCTCACCGACGATGTGGATGAACTCATACTCCTCGGCGAATTTCTGGAGCTTCTTGAACGCCGCCAGGACGTCGCCGTTCGTCATGGTGGGCGCGGTGGTGGTGAAGCTGTAGGAGTCGTTCACAAGGAACGAGCTCGGCTTCTGGTCTTCCTCGGTCGCCTCGGTGAACTTGAGCTTGAGGCCGGTTCCGGTGACCTCATACTCGCCATTGACGGGGACGGTGATCTCGTCCGTGAAGGTGTTTCCCCCGTCGATTGAGTACACAAAGGCGGCGGTGTTGAGCTGCCCTTGCGCGGTGAACTTAACCACCACGGAGAAGGCGTTCGTCGGAGAGCCGTCGACGGTAACGGAGCCGCCGCCGTCGCCGGTCTTAGAAACGGTTCCCAGCTCGCCCGCCGTAGTAGCGGAGACCGGGAGACAGTAGATCCGGGACGCGCCGAACTGCACGGAGTCCATGACAGCGTCAGCCAGAGGAGACAGGCCGAGGCGATCCTTGATTTTGGTCGCGTCCATGTCTCCGGTGATGATGATCGGGGTGTCCGACACAATGGGGGAGACGCCGATCTTGAGGCTCTTACCGTCTCCCGTCGCGGTGGCGAAGCCGAGAAGGCCGTCCGTTACGGTATGCTTAACATCTCGAAGCATTACTTCTTGACCTCCTTCTTCCCGGAGCCGCCCCTCATAGGAGCGTTCTCAAATTTCTTGACCGCCTCGAGGAACTCCTCCTCGGTGACGGCTTTGCCGGGCTTCCAGCCCTGGGCGCTGCATACGCCCGCAAACACGGCCCGCCCGACTTTGTGCTTGCTGCGAAGCTCCCCGACGTCATAGAGCGCCGGGGCCTTCTTGTTCTGTTCCCCCGTTGCGGTGGGGGTCGATGCCGCTTTAGTTGCCATCTGCAATCTCCTTTCCGTCGTTCTTTGCTATGGACTCGACCTCGACGTCCGTGACCTTTGCGAAGTTCGTGTCCCTATAGAGCCCGCCGTCAAACCGTATCCGAATTTGAACGGCGACTTGTGCTTTGAGAATAGAGTCGTCCTTGTCGACCCAATCGGCCCCCTCGACCTCGATCGGAACATAATCGCCGTTGACGTATATGCCCCGATCGAGGCTTGAGAGGAACGCCCCGAACATACTCTCGACGGCCTCGTCGGTGTAGTCTCCGATTATCACAGTGAAGGTGAGGGCCCGGTCGAAGACCTTTCTCCTCTTTTTCTGCGCTCCCTCTTGGTCTCTATATCGTGTTTTGGAGCCGTTTCGGAGAAGGGTCTCAGACTCGAACAGCACCGCGCCGATGTGACTCTCTTGACTCTTTTCGAGACCCTTTTGAGTTGTGTACGGTTTAGACTTTAGGCCCGCCGCCTTGAGCTTTTCAAGGAGGTATTCCTTGCTTTGTTTGTAGAGCATTTAGTCGTCCCTCCCGATGAACTCCTCGGTCGTCGCCTTGATCTCCTGCATGTCCTCGTCCGATAAGCCGAGAAACGGGCGGGCGGGGATGTTGACTTTGACCTGCTTCTTGCTGACCCACTGGCCGCCCACCTGGAAGCGGAGGTTCTTCGCCTTCCGGGCCCGGATGGTGCGCCCCTGGTCTCCAAATTGGTGTGTCGCTGCGTGCTTTGCGTTCGTGCCGACCGCGAACCCCGAAGCGTCCGCCGTCACTTGGATCGAGTTGCGGAGCTGCGAGGAGTCGATGAGGGTCTTCCCCCCGGTGGTCGCCGCCCGGATGGAGGTCTTCCACCTCCTGCCGTCCGGCGCTCGTCCCTCCTTGAAACGCTCAAGGGTGGACTCTCGGACGCCTTCGCCGAGGGCCATGTTGAGGCTCCTTCGGTCTATTTCCGAGTATCGCCGCATTTTTCGGAGGAGTGCGGCGGTCTCTCCTTCAAGGCGGATACTATACACGAACTACATCCCCCTCATCTTCGCCCGCGTGAATAGACGGGGGTTTGACTTTGCCGAAAATCCGGTAGCTGCCGCGCTCGCCGGATCTTCGGTCTCGGTGCCGATCGAGACCTTCCCCTCTGCGACGAGGGTGAGGAACTTGATCGCCGCGTTGTATCGGTTGAGATAGGTCTTTTGGTCGGTGCTCTCGTCGATGCCGATACGGGAAAACAGGTTATAGACCGCGATGTCCTTCGAGAACTTGTTCAGAACCCGAGGGGCCGGGGAGATCGGGACGGTGTACCTCTTAGCGAGATAGCCGTCGATCTCCCCGTCGGCGTCGGCGATCGCCGCTTCGATGAGTGGCTTAACGAGCTCCTCACGCTCGGCGGGGTCTTCGATGAAGGTGTCGCCGATGATCGCGTTGAGGGCGTCGTCCTTGAGCATCTCCCGGACTTCTTCCTTTGTGCTATAGCTCACGGCGCTCCCTCCTTGCTCTCGCTGCCTCGGTTTTACTCGGCGGTGCCGTCGCCGCCGTATGCCATCTGCCAGAAGCCGAAACCGGCGTTGCCGCGATAGTCCGCGCCATAGAGGAAGGTCTTCCGCATGAAGACGTTGTCGTCGGTCTCGGCGGTCTTGGAGACGAACTTCGGCTTCTTGCGCTGCTGCCAAATAAGGGGGCGGATAGGACGGGAAGCGCACAGCAGATACCATGCGGAGTCATGCCCGGCGAGCTGGGGGACGACGAGAGGCTTCGCGGTGCCCTGCATGGTGTTCTTGGTGCCGCTGATGTAGTCGGCGACCAGGATGTCGCGGGCGGCGGCTTCCAGGGCAGGGGGGACGACGAGCAGGTTCGGGACGAGGTTCAGCGCCCGGCCCTTGGAGTTGGTCAAGCTCATCATGGAAGCGCGGGCCGCGATGTAGGACTCCATGGAGAGCTTGGCGGTGGTCTTGTTGGAGATGGTCTTCTTGCCGACCTTGTGGGCGTCAGAGAAAAAGGGCTGTCCGTCGTAGCACTTTTCCGAGAAGCCGCCCGCCAGCAGGGCGAAGATGAGCTCGTCCGGGTGAGCTGCTGCGGACTGGCCGAGCATCTGGACAGAAGGGTTATAAAGGCCGATCTTGTCGTCCTCGATCGCGTTGCGGTCGACGCCGACGGTGAGCTCGAAGTCCTTGTTCTTGATGGTGTAGTCGCTCGCGGTGAGGTTCTGGATCTCGCGGTCGCCGATCCACTCCCTCATGCCCGGAATGTCGCCGAGCCATGCGTAGGTTTCCGAGTCCGTAGTGGACGGAGTAACGGTCGCGACCTCGGTGTAGATCGGGGTCACTTCCTCAAACGCCTTGTTAAACAAGGTGTTGAAGCCGACGTAAATCCCTCTAAGAGACTGCTGATTGACAATCATGTTCTGTTTCCTCCTTGTCAGTATGAATTAAGCGCCAGCCGTCGCCGGGGTGTAGCCGAAGCCCATCTCGACGGCGACACCTTCGTCGTCGACGCGAATGACGAGACCGGCGACCGAGGCGCTCGTCGCGGTCTTCGTGACGGTCTGGTCGTTCTCGATGTAGCACGGGCCCAGGACTTCGGCGGCGGTGATCTTGCCGCTGGTGGAGTTCTCGAAGACGAAGACGCCGCGAGCGACGCGGATGACGGCCTCGCCGTCGCCTCCCTTGTTCTCCACGGTCTCCTCGGCCCGGCCCGCCGCCTTGAGGCCGGTCGCCTTCTTGCCGGGGATCGCGTAGCCGGTGGCGTCAATCGCCACGATGGAACCCTGATAGATGGTGGTCGCGCCCTTGACAGGGAGGGCGATGTACTTCCCGCCGAGCTCGGACGTGTCTCTCACATTGGTCAATGCTGCCATGGTCTTATTCCTCCTTCATGCCGTATTTCTGGACATCTTCGGCGCTGACGCCGAGCTGCTTACAGACGAGCATCGTCGCCTCGTCGGGCTTGTCGCCCTTGAGAGCCAGCGCGTCGCCCCCGGCGATCTCGGACATGGGGACGGCCTGGGGGGCTTTCTCAAGGAACTCCTTGAAGCCGTCGGGGCTCTTGAGGGCGTACCCCTTGGCCCACTCTCTCTGTGCCGGTGTGATCTTCCCGTTCTTGAGGGCCAGCTCCACGGCCTCCTCGGCGTCGCGGTCGGCGAGCTTCTCCTCGAGGGCCTTGACGCGCCCATCGACGCCGCCCTTGAGGGCCATGATGGAAGCGGCGACGTCAGCGGTCGAGGCTCCGGCCTTGAGGCCCAGAAGCTCACAGACGGACTTGTTCGCGACGATGCCGTCGTCCTGGTCTTCGGGCTTGCCGTCCTCGCCGGGTTTCTTGCCGGGGGCCTTGCCGCCCTCCGCCGCCTCCTTGAGTGCCTTGTTCTCCTCGACGCAAGCCGAGAGCGCCGTGAGGATCTGCTCCTCGTCCGCGTCTTCGCCCAGGCCGAGCGCTGCCGCGATCTTCTTGATGAGTTCGTTCATGTTGGTTTCTCCTCCTTGAAATGTGGATGAATTGACAATCGGGGTCATGCCCGCGATCGCTGGGGTGTTGGTGAGGGCGAGGGAGTGGAGGCCCGTCGCCTTGTTGTCCGACTTGCGGACGGTGATGACCGGGGAGAGGTAGCGGTATTCCTTGTTCTCAAGGTACTGCTTCGCGGGAATTGTCCACTCGACCCGGGCCTTGATCTGCCCGTCTTCGGCAAACAATTCCTTGACCCACCCGGCGGCGGGGGCTCGTTCCCCCGTGAGTGTCTGGTGCTCATAGTCGACAACGAGGTCGACGCCTCGCTGCGCGATCTGTTCCTTCATCGCCGCGAGGCTCTCCTCGTCGACGTCGAACTCTCCCTTCTGACTCACGACATGACCGAAGGGCAGGACGGAGATGACCTCCGGCGCTCCTCCGACATCCACTTCGCCCCCTTTGAGGGTGAGAAAGTCGTTCATTTTCTGGTGTCTCCTTTGGTGTGGTGCTCACAATCGTCTATAACGCCGTTATCTCGCGTTATAACGGTGCCTTCCTGGTAGGCCCCAGGAATTTCACCCCCGTCCCGTTCGTCCCTTCCTGGGGCCTCTACGGGGCTATAAAGAGGGGTTCTCTTTTTCTCGCTTTTGGTACGCCTTTACGAGTGCCTCGGGGTAGTCCTTGAGATCCGGCGTGAAGCGTACCTTCGCGGGGTTGGTGGAGAAGTGCGGGTCGGGCATGACCCCGCCCGGCGCTGATTGCTCCACTTTGAGCCCCCGGGCTTCGACCTGCCGCTTTGATAGGGTCTTGACGGTGCAGCGGCACCGGAACCCGTTCGGAGGGAACCAGGAGTCCCACACGGCGCTATCCGCCGGGAATACCCTGCCGTCCATCGCGAGGTGGCTCGGTCGTGTGTGGGCGTCGTTGACGGCGTCGTACTGCCAATAGGGGCGGAGCTTCATGACGCCCGGGTCTGTCATTTGCTCATAGTGGCCCGCGTTGTAGGCCGTTTGGGTGTTGGTGCGGAAGATGAGGTCGGCTTGCAGCGGGTCGAGTCCCTCATACCCTTCGGAGGCGAGGAACTCGTTCATCCGGGATCGGAACTCCGAGAGGGTGTTCCCGTCTTCCAGGGCCGCGAGGATCTCATCGTAGAACCGCTTGAGGATCTGGGCCTTCGTGTAGCCGCCGACAGTGAAGGCAAGCCCCCGGTATTTCTCCGCGATACGGTAGAACACGGAGGCGGACACGGGGACGCGCTCCTTGAAATACTTGACGGCCTCCTCGAAGGTCATGTCCTTCCGGTTGAATACGGCCTCAATCTCGTCCATCTTCGAGCGACCTCCCCTCGAGGTCTGCGTAGAGCATGACCTTTTGAAGCAGCTCCTCCACGTCGGAGATGTCCATCTCGCCGAACAGGGAGGCGACGGCCTTCTCGTCTTCCATCATGTCGCGGAGCTCCTCAAGGCTCTCGGCTTTCTCAATAATCTTGAGAACAGGGCCGAACGCCTTCTTGAACGCTCCGGCGCTTTTTTTGGTGGCTGCTGCCGCAAGCTGGTCGATGCGTTCCTGCGTCCCGTGGCCCGCTGCGCCCCCGGCCTTGAGTGCGATCGGCGTCTCCGGCGCGGTTGCTTTGAAGGAGAAGGGGCCGATCCCTGCGCCCTGTGCCTGGGTTGCCGGTGTAGCGATCTCCTCGTCTCCCTCCGGTTTCGGGATGGAGAACTTCTTGTAGATGTAGGAGGTCGGAACCTTGAGACCGGCCTCCCGGATGAGCGTCCCGATCACGGTCGCCGTCTGGGTGAGGTCTTCTGACTCCTCGGCGTCGAACCGTAGATAGGGGATGCGCTTGTCCTCCCCGAAGTTATAGAGCACCAGGGGGCGGATGAGGTCGCGCCGGAGCGTGGCCGCGAGCGCCTTACAGTCTGCGACGGTGAGGTCATGTCGGACGTCGTTGTGCGTCTTGCTTTGTGCGTAGCTGCCGCCCCCGGAGTCCGAGGTCAAAGTCTGACCGAGGATCGCCTTCGAGACCTGCTCGTCACAATAACGGGCGAGCCGTTCATAGAGGTCGGTCGAGCTGGTCTTTTCGGTGTTGACGAACTCGATCGTCGTGCCGTCCGGGAATATGCCCGCCGCGTCGGCTCCGATAGCGACGAGCGCTTGCATGAGCGCCCGCTTGTCCTCCTCGCTTGCGCCCGGCTGATACTTGCCCAGCCGGAGCGGCATCCCGAACACTTCACAGAACGCGACCCAGTCCTTGAGGGTGTAGTTCTTGAATAGGTACATCCAGGAGACCACACGAAGAACGCCAGCTCGCGAAGGGTGGCCGCTGCGGGCTTTGTACTTGTGTACTATGAACTTGTTCTTAGGAAGAAGGATTCCCTCCGGCGCGCCCTGCGTCCGAACTTTGAAGGAGTCGTCAACGGTGTCCCAGAAGAACCGCTTTTGATGCCGCGAGCGAATGTCCCCGACAACGACGTGCCCTTCGTCATAGCTCCACATAATTTCAGAGACCGCGAAGCCCTTGCCGATTGCGTCCAGGAGGTCGAGCATGACATCCTCAAACCCCTCGATCCCGCCGATCTGCGCTTCTACGAACTCGGCGATCTCCTTGTCTCTCGGGTCGTCCGAGTCGAACGGGATGACCTCGTAGTCGAGGCCCGTGACTGCGTTCTTTCTCGTTTGGAGCTGGGAAAAGAGGTGCGGGTCTTTTTCCTCCATCTCCTCAAAAAGCTCGGCTTGCCGGAGCACATCTCCCGCGTCGGCCTCCTTGAAGATCTCCGCCAGACGGACGGGGGTGAGCCCGTCCGAGGGGTACTCGCTGTACTTGTCCGTCACCTGAGAGACCGCGACCTCTCGCGTCTCCGGCCTCGGTGTCTGCGTAGACCTCAAGAGCCGCCGCCACGGGAGCCACTTATTTTTGCTTTGGTCGGCCAAACCGTCCCACCTCCTTTTAGTAGGCCCCGCGTCGGAACTTGATCGCACGGCCTAAAACTGATTTGTAATCCGGTCGACGCCCGACCTTGACCGAGAGGGCCAGGGCGACGGCCATTTGCAGGGCATCGGGGGCGTCGTCATTCTTTCCCATAGGGTACTTGAGCATCTGGTCAAGGAGTGCCTTGTGCCGCTTCGAGAACTTGAGGTAGCCGTTCTTGACGAAGGGCTGCAAGGACTGGATGCGGGCGTCCTTGTTCTGGACGCTGTTGATCTCCTCGATAGGAAGGTACTCGCCGATCTCGGCGGACTTCTGCCGCATGATCTCGGCAAAATAATATTGGAACTGAACCGTCTCGACGCCGAACTTGTAGAGGGGCTTCTTGTATTCACGCTTGAGCCGACGAGACGCCTCGATCGCGTCCTCAATAATCTTGTCCGGCTTCCGCTTGGCGATGTCAGCGATGACGACGTACATGTAGCCCGTCGAGGTGTCCTTTGCTATGCCGATGATCGCCGAGGTGTCGCTCTTTCGGTTCTTTCCGAGGGAGGGGTCATTCGCCGCCACAAAGAGGAACTTCGGGTCGGAGAAGTCCGGGGGGAGCTGCCCGTCGTCGTAGAAGTCGAACCACTCCTCGGCGAACGCGCAATTCTCCGGGTCTATGGGTTCGTTCTGGATCTCCGACGAGAAGCTCGCCTCGCCCTCGGATACCCTCATAACCATGAGGGCATAGTAGGGGAGCTTTTCTTCCCAGAGGACGGCGGTGCCTTCCAGCATTTCGGCCTCGTTGGCCTTGAAGAAGTCCTCGGCGTCCTCCTTGTGCTTCGGGTTTTCGAGGTCGGTGAAGATCCGTTCCCAGGCGTCCCACAAGGCCGTGTTCGTCGCGAACGAGATGACGCCCTTGTAGCGGACGGCCTCATACTCGGGGTTCTTGGCGACGTTGGCGAGGAGGGCGTCATAGTGGAGCAGCGTCCCGATGTAGACGATGTCCGTGTAGGTGTCGCCCGCCTTCGAGACCGCCTTGTAGAACCAGTCCCGGAGCTTCTTTCGCTGCTCCGGGGTGTTGACGTTCTCGTCGTTCTCAAGGTCGTCGCAAAGAATGAGGTCGGGTCTCCATTGTTTGTGCCGTCTGCCTCGGATCTTTTTCCCAGCGCCCAGGGCCTCGATCTTCACCCCGTTCGATAGGAGGATGACCGACGCCTTCCAGACGCGCCCCTCAAGCTCTCCGAAGTCTTCACGGAGCGCTGCGTTCTCCTCGAGCTCGGTCTTGATGTCGGAGAGGAAGCCCTCCGCCTGTTCCGAGCTGTCCGAGAGGATGATCTCGTAGTGCTTGTAGGCGTACACCGCCGAGTGTATGGAGTCCTTGAAGGTGAAGTTCGTCGACTTGGCATGTCCACGCGGGGCCTCGACTGCCCTCCGGCATCCGTTGGCCCGGCTGATTTGCTTCGCGTCTGTGCTGGGGTTCATGCCCTTCATAACGCCCTCCCGGAAGATCCGGTCGAGCTCCTCGTGGAAGGGAGGCGAGGGTCTGACGAAGTAGTGCGGGAGGTAGGCCCGGCCAAAATAGCCCAGGTCGAACGCTCCGAGCTTCCGGCGTAGACCCTGGGGGCCCGTGAGATCGGCCCCGTCCTGGTACTCCTTGAGGAGCTGCGCCCGGAGCTCGGGGAAGTTGTCCCCCTTCTGGACGTACTGCTCAAACAGTTCCTTTTGATACTCGCGGCTCGCGACGGCCTCCCGGTCTTCCGGCTCCTCGAGTCTCTCGAGGTAGTCCTTGAGGTCAATCTTCGCCATCGTCGAGCACCTTCTCCCTCGCCCTCGAGAGGACGTCGTGCAGCTCCCCGGCGAGTTCCGGGTGCTGCTTGATTGCCGCCATGAGCTCGGCCTCGAGCTGGTCGAAGGCAAGCTCGGCCTTCTTCTTCATGTCCTGCCGGACGCGCTTCTCATAGGTTGCGTTCCGGGCGAGGCTTGCGATGAGACGCCCCGCCTTGTCGAGAGGCATCTCGGCGAAGTCGTCTTCCGCCGTGCTGACTCGCTGCATGAGGCCGTCCATGAGAACCATCGAAGCAGCCTTCGTGTAGTCGAGGTCGGGGTGGGCCTCGACGGCCTGGGCGATCGCTTGCGTCCGCTGCAAGGTCTCGGCGACGCGCTGCGCCGCCTGTGTGCTGCGGATCGCATAGCGTCCGATCGCCGACTTGCTGATCTCGTAGCCCTCCGCCTTGAGCCACGCGGAGAGGTCTTCGTAGGTGTTGGCCGTGTCCGCGAGCCGGACGTCGAGCTCCGTCTTGATGTCGTCCGGGAGCTTGTCGATCGTCGAGCTGATTCGCGTCCTCCGGCGTTCGCCCTTAGACATCTACGCCGGGGTCTTCCCTCGTGCCTTCCACGAGGTCGACGCCCGCCTTCGTGAGCTGGATGACGGCGTCCCGGCGGTATGCGTTGTAGGCCGTCGCCCTCTTGCCCGTGAACTCGATGTAGCCGCCGTCCTCCAAATAGGAGAGCTGCTTCGAGATGTCCGGGACGGTGATGAGGTTGTCGGCAAGAAGCGCGTTCGTCACCTGCCGCACGAGCAGCGAGTTCTGATTGCCTTTCGCCAGGGCCCGGACGATGTAGCCCCGGATCGCCTTGTTCTGCCGGATCTCCTGCTCCGTCATGTCGTCAAAAAAAGCCATGGTCTTTTATCCCTCCTTTGCCGGGCTCCTGTATAGGAGCTTGTCGAGCTTTTGGTCGATGTTGTTCGAGACCCGGATGAAGTCCTCCCGGGTCGTGTAGATGAGGGGGAGGTCGGCTTTGAGGTCGCTGAGCTCCCCTCGAACGGCGGTGATGTCGTCGGCGTTATTCTTGTCCGCCGCCTCGAGCTTCGTGATCGCCGACTTCATCTCGCCGATCGCGTTCTTGACCCCCCAGGAGGCGACGCCGATGATCGCCGTGATGACCGTCTGAAAGACGAACATCGCAATCGTTGCTCCGTCCATGCGTCCCCCTCCTTACTGCTGGGATACCCTGTCCTCCGCGCCGCCGATGGTGGCGCCGTCAAGCAGCTCCCCGGACAGGGTGAGATAGGGGTCTTCGTTCTTGATGTGAAGGACGGCGTCCTCGATGACGGCGGTGAGGTACTTGTCGAAGCTGCCCAGGTTGTCGGTGATGACCTGCTGCGCCTCGGGTGCGATTGCTGCCTTCACCTCGTCAAAGACCTGCTTGCCCAGGGCGAGCAGCTCCTCACGGCTTGCCGTGCCGTTCTTGACCGCGTCGCGGAGCGCCTTCGCGGTGGTCTGCTCCATCGCGCCGACGGAGACCGTCGCAAGGTTGACCACATCGTCAAGGACGTCCTCGAGCACCTTCCGGCCCGTCTCGTCCTTGATCTGCGCTGTCTGCTCCTTGAGCTTGGCCGCGCCCAGCCGGATATAGTAGACCCCGTAGGCCCCGGCGAGGGCGATGATCGCGAGGACGACGTTGACGAGAGCGTCGCTCGCTGCGCTGGTGATGAGTTCCATGTTCATGTGTGTCTTTGCCTCCTTCTCTAAGCATAAAAAATAAGACTACAAGCACAGCTTGCAGTCTTATTTTAGGGTCGTTTTATGGAATTTGATATACGAAGCGCTTCTAAGAATTACAAGGCCCCTCGTCCTCGTATTCGTCCCCGGGGTCTTCCAGGTAGTCGAAGATCCCGATCTGCCCTTCCGCTTGCCCGGGGCCGCAAATGCGCCGAACCCATCTCTCGGTGACGCCGTACTTCCGGGCGAGTTCCTGGTGGTTGTAGCCGGTGAACTCTTTCTTGATGCGGGCGTCGCGGACGGGGCGGGTGAGGCTCTCGGGCTTCGGGATATAGATTGTAGTGCCTCCGACGATCTCGGCCAGCTTGTAGAAGTTATCCGTCCCGATTGCCTCGGCGATCATCCGATAGAGACCTTCTGAAATCATGTCCAGGGTCAAGCCCTTTACGAGCTCATCCATGTCCTGCGCCCTCCTTTCCGGTTACATTCTGCCGATGATCGCCAGGATCTCGCCGACCATGATCGGCTGATCGAAGCGAGCCTTCCACACGTTGGGGGAGTTGATGATCCCGCGTTGCACCAGGATCTCGAAGCCCTCCTTCTGCCAATCGGGCGTTCCCTCCGGGTAGCCGTCGTTCTTGGGCTCTGCGGGTGCTTGCGGGGTTTCCTGGGCCATGATCTGGCCGAGCAGCTTCACGATGTTCGCGCCGTATCCCGCGCCAGGAACAGCCCACCCGCACCCCTGGGGGTTGTCCGCCGCGCCCAGCCATTCCACATAGGGCGCGACGCCACGGGCGACCAGGGAGAAGCGAGGATCGACGCACTCGTTCACCAGGGCCTCGGTGGAGGCATACGCCTTGAGGTGCTGGATCTGCGCCCGGACGCCGGTGCGCGGGTCGGGGAAGCTCGCCGCCTGTCCGGTGGCGTTTCCGTTGAGGGCTCCGATCCCGGCGTAGTTGTTTTGAGTCGGGAGGACAATCCCGCCGAACTTAAAATAGCCGGTTTCGTGGAGGCTCTGCGCGAAGGCCACGTCGCCCCGGACGCCCTCGGCCTCGCCCTCCTCGATAAACATCTCCGCGAGCTGTTCAAGAGAGCAGCTCGTGAGCTGCGGGGCGGAGTTCTTGCTCCGACAAAATAGCGCCATCTGCCGGGCCGTGGCCTGGGCCTTGCCCATGATCGCCGTCTTCTCGCTTTCGGTGGAGCTCTCCATCCCGAAGAACTCCGCCAGGATGTCGGCCTCTGCGACGGCCAGCTTGTCCAGGTTGGCGTCCTTGGAGAGCCACTTCGTCGCCTTCGTGTTCGTGTGGAAGCTGTGCTCGATGAGCATGTAGCAGGGCGTCCCGACCGCCCGAGCGCCACGGAGGACGCCATAGTATTCGCCGCCGGAGCTGTTCTTCCGGGTGGCCGTCCGCCCGGCCTGGGTGGTTCCCATAAGCTCGCCGACCTTCTTCGCCAGCTTGAGGGCCAGGGTGTCGACGTTGTTCTTGTTGTCGTAGGCCCGGTAGACGACGGGATAATCGACGCTCTCCGTGCCGCAAGCGTTGGAGTGGAGAGAGATGAAGACGTCGCACCCCTTCGAGGCCGTTCCGCGTTTGTAGACGCCGAGGTCGGTGTCGATGCTCGCCCGCGTGGTGACGACCTGAAAGCCCCGGGCCTCGAGCTGGGCCTTGAGCTTGAGATGCAGCGCCCAAACCATCGCGCTTTCGTAGTAGGTCTTCACGACGGGGCTCTGGTTGCATTTGCTGCCGACATGCCCGGCGTCGAGACAAATCTTCTTACTCATGATCCTCACCCTCCTCCTCGTCGGCATGGAAGATGGGCTCCCCGTCCACTTCGTTGATCTCCGGCTCCTGCGCCGGTCTGGTGTTGATGTTGTCGTTCATGGTGTGTTGTTTACCTCCTTATAGTTTCCAAACAGGGAGAAAGACTTCGTCGGCAATCTCCCCGATTCTGTATTGTTTTCGGCCCTCAGCTTCCAGACGCCGGAAGAACTTGTCGAGCTCGATCGCGATCTTGAGGGCCTTGAAGACGCCGATCTGCTCCGGGGTGATCTTCGGCTCTTCCGGGCCCGCCATAAACTCGACGGCCCGAAGAAGGCGAACCTCCGCGAGAATAGGGTCTCTCTTGAGGAACTCCTCCCACTCGGCCCAGGTTTCCCGGGCGAACTTCTTCCGGTTGAGGCGCGGCTTGTCCGGCGGAAGGACTCCTTCCGCTTGGAGCTCCTTCTTCATCTTCGCCCTCTCGGCCTTCTCGCGCTGTGTGAGGCGTTTCTTCTTCGTCGGCATACCGTCCCCCCTTAACACGCAAGCGGCCCGCCTGGGGGCTGCTGCGCGGCCTTCTGCTGCTCTATGAGGGCCCGCGTGAACTCCGCCGTCTCCACCTGCTGCCGGAGATGCACGGCGGAGGCGAGCACCTGGGCCGTCGAGGTGAGCTCGGAGGTCGTGAGCTTGAGCAGCTCCTCGCGGTCTTCCTTGCTGGTGTTCTCTCCCAGGAAGCGCCGGGATCGGGCGATCTCGTTCACGGCCAGGACGGCGGCGAGCCTCTCGACGAGCCCCATCGCCCCAGCCTTCCGCCCGCTCACGCCTCCACCTCCGACTCGATCGGGCCGTAGCCCAGCCGCTCCCGGTAGACATTCGCCGCCCGGATGACCTGGGCGACGGCTGCGTCGCTCGCCAGTCGGTCGCCCAGGCTTCGCCGCTGCTCCGGCGTCGCGCCATTCTCCCGGATGACCTCCGACACCTCCGCCACGTCCCGGGGCGAGATCTCCGTCAGACGGCGGGCCACTCCGGGCGGGAGCCGCTGATAGTGCAAGCGGAGGAAGATGATCCCGGTCTCCACCACCATGTCCAACTCCGTGTCCCGGATGCTCTCTTGCATCCGGTGGATGCCTTCCAGCGCGGCCAGGACATCGAGCTCCCGCTGGTTCTCGTTATCCATCCCGCCCGGCCCCCTTCCGCTGCTCTCTGGCAAGGATCGCCTTGAGGCCCTCGATGACCTTCTCACACTGGGCCGTGTTCAGCCACTCGAGCCGGTCGATGCCGGTCATCCGCTTCACAAAGCCCTCGATCCGGCGCTTGTCGTTGTTCCACCCCAGGGCCTCGGTGAGCGCGTAGATCTTCCGGCGCTGCCGTTCGGTGGTGGGGTTGCCGCCCTCTTCCTTCTTTTTGTGCGTGTACAGGTAGTTCAGTATGCAGTTTTCCGGACGGCAGACCGTGTTGTTGAAGGTATGGATCACCGCATGGGTATCTTCCAGTATCTCTCCCTGGCAGTCAGCCATGCGGGGTAGGAACAGGATGTCGCCCCCGTGCAGCATTTCTTTGCGGAACAGGCTGCTTGTCAGCCGTACTTCACCTTTCTGGCAGAATACGATGTAATTCATACCCTTGTCCGTATTGCTGAATGTTTCCCCTTTCCGGAAACTTCTCAATAGGAAATTACAGTTGTCCGGCGTTTCGTTGCAGGGCAGGTGATGATAGGTTTTCGTTTCATTCATAAATTGGATAGATGGATAAGGTATTATTTGTTTTTCAGTTCTTTCTGGATGCCTGCCAGAAAGTTCAGTGCATCCAGTGGAGTGGTACACGACAAGTCGTAGTCCATTATTTTCCGTTCCCATTCACGGGTGGGATTCTCCGGGACGGTTTTCTTCGTGTCTGCCGGTATGTCGTCTATCAGCGTGGCGTCTTCCGTGGCGTCCAGCCCCGCAAACTCCACCCATGTGTCCGTTTTCGCCAGTACCTTGCCGCCAGCCGCCGCAATGCGTTCCGCCACCGTCGGCAGGCTGTCCGCCGGGAATCCGGCGACCAGCACCTCCCGTCCGCCTTTCCTTGCCTTGCGCTTCACCCGGTAGTGCATCAGCCGTGCCAGTGCAAATGCGCCCGCATCGTAGGCATGGAAGAACATGCCCACTTTCATCAGATAGAGGGTTTCGTTGCCGCCCTCTTCCTGCTTCCTTATCAGTTCTTGTTCCGTCATACGGCTTCTTTCCTTAT
>ENA-ORSM01000970-ORSM01000970.1-human-gut-metagenome-genome-assembly--contig:-NODE-970-length-24321-cov-2.850120_pt1 | contig 24321 bp, 18 predicted proteins | sample MGYA00241903_ERZ509170 | MGnify/ENA primary metagenome ERZ509170 (study PRJEB26280, sample SAMEA2338784) | human gut metagenome | biome: human gut; feature: human-associated habitat; material: faeces...
TTTGTGGCCTGTTTCATAAATTTATCTGTTTGTCTATAAGATATATTTTGTATATGTTATTTACAAAAATAAGATTTGGGTTTATCTTTTCCAAAGAATTATGTGGAAAAAAGAAACGATATACATATTATATTTGTAACGCTTCATTGCAAATGATTCATAATTTAATACGAAATAAAATATGGACACAACACAAATATCCAGACGACAAATCCTGGTGGTTGGGAGTTGCAATACCGATATGGTTATAAAAGCCGCTCATCTGCCTCGTCCGGGTGAAACGATTTTGGGTGGAACATTCTTTATGAATCCCGGTGGAAAAGGGGCGAACCAAGCTGTGGCGATAGCGCGTTTGGGTGGTTCCGTCACTTTTATATGCAAGACCGGAAGTGATATATTCGGTCACCAGTCACAACAACTTTTCGAGGAGGAGGAAATCAATACCTCTTATGTCTTTTCAGATTCCGGGAATCCTTCCGGCGTAGCCCTGATCACGGTGGACGAAAAAGCGGAAAACTGCATTGTCGTCGCTTCGGGAGCGAATGCTAACCTTCTGCCGTCCGATCTAGCGAAGGCAGAGGAGGCTATTGAGTTGGCTGACTTGATCCTGATGCAGCTGGAGGTCCCGATGGAGACCGTGTGCTTTGTTGCGGATATCGCCTGGCAAAAGGGGAAGAAAGTGATTCTGAATCCGGCTCCGGCACATCCATTACCGGCCGATCTGCTCCATCATTTATATTTGATCACGCCGAACGAGACGGAAGCGGAGATGATTACCGGTGTGAAGATAACGGACGATATTTCAGCGGTGGAGGCCGCCCGTGTCCTTTCGGGAATGGGAGTGCAGCATGTTATTATTACGCTGGGATCAAAAGGGGCACTTATTTGTAGCGACGGAGAAGCCGAGATAGTTCCCGCTTTGAAAGTAGAAGCTGTCGACACGACTGCCGCCGGCGATGTATTTAATGGAGCCCTGACTGTCGCTTTGTCCGAAGGGCGAAATTTGAAAGAATCCGTCCGGTTTGCCTGTAAGGCTTCGGCTATCTCGGTGACACGTGTAGGGGCGCAGTCGTCAGCTCCTTATCGGAACGAAGTGGATATATTCGATTAATCAAATCTTGTATAAATTCAATAACATGAAAAAAACGATTCTTTTTACCTGTTTGACCGCTTTGCTGGCGGCCTGTTCCGGAAAATCGGCTGTAACTGCTCCGGATGAAACGACGGTGCAGCCTGTCAACCTGATATTGGATACGGACCTGGGACCGGATTATGATGATGTCGGTGCGATGGCTCTGATGCACGCGTTGGCTGATAGTGGGCAAGTGAACATTTTAGCGGTTGTTTCGTCTAATAAGGACGAGCATGTCGTACCCTGCATAGAAGTGCTGAACACCTATTTCAACCGACCGGACATTCCTGTCGGTGCTTCGAAAAGCGAGGGTGGCGTTTCGCTGACCACCTGGCATAAGACTAAATGGACGGAAGAGCTTCCGGCACGTTATCCACATAAAACGGCAAAAACCTCGGATGCTTCGGATGCGGTGAAGGTCTATCGCCGGATTTTGAGTACGCAGCCGGATAGCAGCGTTGTGGTTTGTACGATCGGTTTTTTCACCAACCTGAAGGACCTATTGCTTTCCGGTGGTGACGAATATAGTCCGCTTTCCGGCTGTGATTTAGTCGCGAAGAAGGTGAAACGGGTGGTTTCGATGGCAGGTTTGTTTCCCGAAGGGAAGGAATTTAATGTCTATTGTGATACCCCAGCATCCCGTGTGGTGGCAGAGCGATGGCCTACGGAAATCATATTTAGTGGTTTTGAAATCGGAAATATGATTTTTACCGGGAAGAAGCTGGTCCAGATGGATGTGGAAGACAGTCCTGTGAAAGATGCCTATTCGCTCTGTTTTGCCGAAGGCGATCCAAATGGCCGGATGAGTTGGGATCTTACGGCTGTGCTGGTGGCAGTCAAAGGGTATGAACCTTATTATAATGTGGAGCGCGGAACGTTCCGTGTCATGAATGATGAAGGAGCCAATAGCTGGACACCGGATGGGAAAGGTAAGGACCTTCGTCTGATCGAGAAAGTGCCGGCGGTGGAGATGGCGGTTCTTATTGAAAATTATATGATGCATCAACCTGTTTCAAAGTAAGGAAGTTATGTTTATAGTACAAGATTATTCGTTGGCGATCCTGTTTTGTGTTGTCACAATGCTTTGTTGGGGATCGTGGGGAAATACACAGAAGCTGGCCTCGAAGACTTGGCGGTATGAGTTCTTTTATTGGGATTATGTGATTGGAGTGTTGCTCTTTTCCGTTTTTTCCGCTTTTACGTTGGGCAGCTTTGGCTCTGAGGGGCAGGGGTTCCTGTTTAATCTGGCACAAGCTGATATGAGATCGTTAGGGAGCGCTTTCCTGGGTGGCATTATTTTTAATGCAGCCAATATCCTATTATCGGCAGCTATTGCAATTTGCGGCCTGTCGGTAGCTTTTCCGGTCGGAATCGGGCTGGCGTTGGTATTAGGCGTATTAGTCAATTATTTCGGAGCGGCTAAAGGAGAACCTTTGTATATCTTTATTGGCGTAGCTCTGATCGCAGTTGCTATCCTGCTGAACGGTCTGGCCTATAAGAAAGCATTGGTCGGTTCGAAAAAAGTGTCGGGAAAAGGTCTTTTTATTTCTGTCGCAGCAGGCGTGATCATGGCTTTCTTCTACCGTTTTGTTGCGGCTTCGATGGATCTGGATAATTTTGCAGAGCCCGCATTGGGCAAGCTGACACCTTATACCGCTGTGTTTATCTTCTCTTTAGGCGTGTTTGTTAGTAATTTCCTGTTTAATACGATCGCTATGAAACGTCCGGTGGAAGGTGAGCCAGTTTCTATCTCCGGTTATTTCAAGGGGAATACCAAGACACACTTGGTGGGTATATTAGGAGGCGTTATCTGGTGTATCGGGCAGTCTTTTAGTATGATCGCTTCTGAAAAGGCCGGAGCTGCCATTTCGTACGGTTTGGGGCAGGGGGCGACGCTTGTATCCGCACTTTGGGGGATTCTGATATGGCATGAATTCAGAAGAGCTCCACGTTCTTCGGATTTTCTGAATGCCGGAATGTTCGTCCTGTTTGTGATTGGCCTGGGCTTCCTTATTTATGCAGGGGCGTGAGTCGGAGTCTAAAACAAGAACGGTTCCGGGGAAGTTGCAATAATTTTGGTGCGTTTTATCCCAGCTATAAGTTATTTATCGCGAAAAAGCCTTACATTTGTCTTAGTTTCTTGTTTATTGGATATGTACAAAACTAAAAAGCAGGCTTTATGAAAGAGGATAATGATATTTTCAAGAAGTTCCGGGACTCTTTTAGTAAGATTGACGGACATTTCCATATATTAGAACAGCGTGTACCCGTAGAACGGCAGATGGAATATTTTAAATACTCGGAAAAGATCAGGAAAGATCAGGATAAGCCGGATATCTCGAAAATGGATTTTTCGGTTTTCGAGGATAGTCTGGATGATCCCGAATCGACTGTGGAACATAAGAAGTATGTATTGTCTATGCTCGCGACCTCACGACAGGTAAAAGCATACAGGATATTGGAAGAATATGCCCAGGCTCCGGATCCGGATGTGGCAGACTGGGCATATATGGCTTTGATGGAAAGCCGTATCGCTCTGGAATCCGAACTGTCGGACGAGAAGCAGATTTATATCTCTACCGGTTTGGGAGGAAAAGGGGAGAAGTTGCGTTTTTATGTGCTGATCCTGGCGAATGAGCTGAAACCGTTCTTGGAGTATCAGAAGAAAGTGATTGAACGTGAATTCCCCTATTCCTTGGAAAAGGCGGGTTGCGAAATCGAGCGGTTGACAATAGGTGAAAAATATATGGAGTTGGTTTTCCTGATCCCTGTCCGGGCAGATATCAAGCAGGCGCTGGACAAGGTGATCAACGAATGTAACCAGTATGGAAACTTTCTTTCGCAGGTCTTCACGATCACGAATGTGAAGGAGTTGTCGGCCGAGGAAGTGGAAGAGATTATAAAAAAGAATGGAGGAAACAGTCAAGCAAGCCATTAAATATGGTATAGTGGGAGTGAGTAATACGGTGATAACCGCCGTTGTCATCTGGATCATGATGAAGTTGTTCGGATGTTCGGATGTTGTTTCGAATATGGTCGGTTATGTAGCAGGCGTATTGAATAGTTTTATATGGAATAAGCAATGGACATTCCGAAGTTCGGCTGGATGGATCGGCAGTGCTGTCCGTTTCGGTGTCGTGTTCGGAGTGTGTTATCTGTTGCAATTGGGGCTTTTAGTGTATGTCCTGAATCCATACCTGTCGATCGACCCATATTATAACCAATTGATAGCAATGGCTTTTTACACGGTGATTAATTTTATCATGAATAAGTTTTATACGTTTAAAGCTTAAATGCAGATGAAGAAACTTGCGGTCATAGTCCCTTGTTATAACGAGGAGTTGGTCATTGCCGAATCATACCGGCGTACACGGGAGGCGTTGCATAAGCTCCCTGTTTTAACGGAAATTATCTATATCAACGACGGCAGTAGAGACCGGACGCGTCTGATGCTGGACGAGATCGCGGCTTCCGATCCGCAGGTGAAGGTGATCCATTTCTCCCGTAACTTCGGACATCAGCCGGCTGTCACGGCAGGTATCAACAATTGCGATGCCGACTTGGCTGTCATTCTGGATGCCGATATGCAGGACCCTCCCGAACTTATCCCATCCATTCTCGAATTGCAGGAAAAGGAGCAGGCGAACGTGGTTTATTGCGTCCGCAAGTCCCGCGAAGGGGAAGGGCTTTTCAAGAAAGTGACGGCGAAGGCTTTTTACCGTATGCTGAACTACATGAGTGATGTGAATTTCCCGTTAGATACAGGCGATTTCCGCTTGATAGACCGCAAGGTGATGGATCAGTTCGACCGTTTTCAGGAGCGTGGAAAATATATTCGCGGACTGATCAGCTGGGTAGGCTTCAAGCAGGTTCCTTTCTATTATGAACGAGAGGCACGTATTGCCGGAGAAACGAAATACCCGTTCAGCAAAATGTGGAAGTTTGCCACCACCGCTATGCTTTATTTCTCCAAGAAACCGTTGCGCCTGGCGACAAGCTTGGGCTTTATCGCCGTATTGGTCGGCATCGTGCTGGCCGTCTGGTTTACCTTAGGCAAGATATACGGCTTCAGCAATGCTGAAACAGGTTGGACTTCCATCATGACCTCCGTTATTTTCTTTGGCGGCGTCCAATTGCTGACAGTCGGTGTGTTAGGGCAATATATCGGCATCTTGTTTGACGAGATCAAAGCACGTCCGGAATATATTATCGACGAGAAGAAGAATTTCTAATCTGAATCTGGCTATTCGTGAATAAATACCCCATCGATCCAGATCGTAGCCTTTTGCCCTTTGAATTTGAGCAGGACATAATTCGGATCAGCCGGTCCTAACGGGAAGTGTGCGATAAACCATTCCTGCCAGAGCTCCTTTTTTATTTCAGCATCGGTAATTACCTCTACCTCTCCGGTTAATGCCACGCTATTGCCATTTTCGCTATAGCATAAGCCTGCTTTGGGATTCAGACGGAAATCTTTCGTTTTCAGAGAGTCGTTGCCGGTTGCCATCCAGACCACGGAATATCCTTCCGATTTGATTTTGCTCATGGGGACAGGGCGGGGATACCCTTCTTCGTTGACGGAAGTAATAACCACAACCTCGCAACGTTGCAATAACTGTTCTGCTTTTTCTTTCATAAGTTTCATATTTCAATGCTTTATTAGTTACGTGCAAATGTAGGGGTGGAACTGCCCTGCTCTATTGTAAAAAAACGACTTTTTCATTCCAGGTAAGTCAGCAAGACATCTTCGGGGATAGGGATCGAGAGGAAAGAAGCCGGTGTATTGCCGGATAACTGCCGGATTTCCTTATTGAAGTGGGAGAGGTCGTAATAGCCCGCTTCAACGGCAATCGTAAGCAGGTTGTCCGGTACGCAATTTTTCAGCAGGTCGATGGTGTTTCTGAATTTCATGATCCGGCTGTATTCTTTTGGAGTATAGCCGGTATATGCTTTGAATTTGCGTTCGAAATGACGTTGGCAAATGCAGATTTCATCCGTCAATTGCAGGATCGGGAGACGCCCTTTCGAGCGATTGATCTGCTGCACGGCGAACGGAATCTGAGGATCAATCTCATAGTTGTCTTTCAGGCGGTGGATAAGGAACCGTTCGATCAGGCAAATCTGCTGCTGTAAAGTCTGTGCTTCACATAATGATTCGGCAAACGAGTCCGTAAAGAGAAGCGTCAAGTCGTTGCTGCTTATCCTCTGGTTCGTAAATTCAGAGAGAGGCGGTTTGCAGAAAGCGGTTAACCCGCAAGGATGGAAACGGACTCCCAGCATGTGAACGCTCGGCGTGTTCGTGACCAATTCCGAGAAAGTAGTCATCGGACCGACGAAGAAGCAACGATAGGGTTGCATGACCGGCTGGTTCGTGCCGACACATTGTGCAGTGTCTCCAATGGAAAAGATAAAGTCGCAGCAACCGTCCGGCAATATTTTGAAGTACGTGCCGAGTTCGGTTTTTCCTTTGAATACCCAATATTTATCAATGTAGGCCGACAATAGTCCGCAAGGTTGATATTCGGTGTACATATTTTTCTTGTTTTAGCGCGTGGCGAACGGGTGGATTACCGAACAAATCTGAGTCACCAGCCTGCGGATATTTTCTCTCGCAAATTCCGGTTCCATCGCTTTCTCCATTGTGACTGGACCGGGTGTGATCGAGAATATTCCCTGGAAGCCGGCCCGGTTCATTTGAGCTGCATCTTCTATGCTTCCTGCAAGTACTATGACGGGAATATTTTGTTTCCGGGCCTCTTCCAAGATACCGGAAGGCACTTTCCCCATCACTGTTTGCCGATCAGCCCGTCCTTCACCGGTAAAGATCAGGTCGGCTCCTGTTATTCTCTTACCGAAGTCCAGCACGTCGAGCATCAGGCGGATACCCGGTTTCAACTCGGCATTCAGGAACGCAAGGAAACCTCCGCCCATTCCTCCGGCTGCCCCGGCTCCGGGGATATCCGAAATGTCTTTGCCAGTAGTCGACAGGATAACCCGTGAAAGTGCCTGCATACCGGTATCCAGTTCTTTGACCATCTTGGTATCGGCTCCCTTTTGCGAAGCGAAGACGTAAGCCGCCCCGTCAGACCCGCAGAAGGGATTGCGTACATCGCAGGCAATCGTGAAGCGGGCCTCCTTTAAAGCCGGATGTACGGCAGATGTATCGATGGAGGCTACCTGCGACATGATCCTGCCTCCTGTCCCCAACAGATTTCCCCGCTTGTCCAGGAAACGAAACCCTAAGGCTTGCAGCATACCTAACCCTGCATCGTTGGTGGCACTGCCGCCTATGCCCACGATAAAATGGCGGCAACCTTGTTCGAGGGCGTCGAGAATCAGTTCTCCCGTCCCGTAAGTAGTCGTCAGCATCGGATTCCTTTTGTCTTCGGGAACCAAAGGCAAGCCGCTGACGGCTGCCATCTCGATCAGAGCTGTTTGCCCGTCGCCCGAAATACCGTACCGTCCCTGCACGAGCTCCATCAAAGGACCGTGTGCCGGCAGGGTCCGGTATTTCCCTTTTGTTGCGGAGGTGAGTATGTCTAACATTCCTTCGCCTCCGTCGGCGATCGGAAACAGCAAGGTCTCGCAATCGGGAAAGATCGTTTTGATACCTTCCATTACTGCACTTCCGGCTTCTTCCGAGGTCAGGCAGCCTTTAAAAGAGTCGATGGCTATTATTGCTTTATTCATTTTATCCGTCTTATAATGCTTCAGATGGTTTGTGAGTTCAAATGTATCTAAAGTTTATGAGAAATGACGGATTTCCAGAGAGAAAACAAAGCAATAAATAGATGCTCATTGGGAACAATTAGGTTAAAAAGAATGTTCCTTAAATAGAATTCAACATAAAAACAACTGAAATATGAAAGCAAATATAGGATTGATCGGGCTCGCCGTGATGGGCGAGAACCTGGCGCTCAACATGGAAAGCAAAGGCTTCACGGTTGCCGTATATAACCGGAGCGTACCCGGCGAAGAGGGAGTCGTAGACCGTTTTATCAATGGCCGGGGTAAAAGCAAACGTTTTATCGGAACGCATTCGATCGAACAATTGGTCGACTCGGTGAAAAGTCCTCATATCATCATGATGATGGTCAAAGCGGGGCGTCCTGTAGACGAGCTGATCTCGCAATTGCTCCCTTTCCTTTCGTCTGGCGATGTAATTATCGACGGAGGCAATTCTGACTTCCACGACACGGAACGTCGTGTGAAGGAGTTGGAAAAGAAAGGGATCTATTTCGTCGGAACCGGAATTTCGGGAGGCGAGGAAGGAGCCTTGCACGGCCCGTCTGTGATGCCCGGAGGTTCGGTGGAAGCTTGGCCGCTGGTGAAAGACATCTTGCAGGGAATTTCCGCCAAGTTGGACGATGGTTCGCCTTGCTGCGAGTGGATCGGAGCGGGGGGAGCCGGCCATTTTGTGAAGATGGTGCACAACGGCATCGAATATGGGGATATGCAGCTTATTTCCGAAGCCTATTCGCTGTTGAAAAAACGGAAAGGATTGGACAACGATGCGATGGCCGTCGTCTTTGACGAATGGAACGGAGGAGAATTGGATAGTTTCCTGATCGAGATAACCGCCAATATTCTGCGTTTTCGTGACGAAGACGGAAAACCGTTGCTCGACAAGATATTGGATGTCGCCGGACAGAAGGGAACCGGCAAATGGAGCGCGATTGCAGCGATGGACGAGAATGATCCGCTGACGTTGATCACCGAAGCGGTTTACGCCCGCTTGCTCTCGGCCTTGTATCCCGAACGAATAAAGGCGGCAAGCCTTTATAGTGGAAAGTTGAAAGTGGAAAGTGGAAAGTTATCAGACAACGCTCAACTTTCAACTTTCAACTTTCAACTTTCAATTGAAGACGTCCGTCAGGCACTATACGCAGCCAAGCTGATTTCCTATGCACAGGGATTCTCCTTGCTTCGCCACGCTTCCGAGCATTATGGTTGGGATTTGGATTACGGGACGATTGCCCGCATCTGGCGTAAGGGGTGTATCATCCGTTCCGTCTTCCTGCAAAAGATCACGGAGGCATACCGGAAGGACCCGGACTTGGAAAACCTGCTCTTTGATGACTTTTTCCACACTAAGATACAGGAGGCTCTTCCTGCCTGGCGCCGGATTGTCGCCGAAGGTGCGCTGAGCGGTGTCGCCCTGCCTGCCATGAGTTCAGCTCTAAACTATTTTGATGGGTTGCGCACGCTGTATTCGGCAGCGAATATGATTCAGGCTCAACGCGACTATTTTGGAGCCCATACTTATGAACGTACCGATCGCGAACGTGGTCATTTCTTCCACACCAATTGGACTGGGGAAGGAGGCAATACGGTTTCGGGCACGTATAGCGTCTGATTCTACTGTTTTGGAACTTTCCGAAAACCTCAAAAATAGTTTTTGAAGCTTTCGTAGAGTTCCGCCATCCTCAAAAATGTTTTTTGAGGCTTTCAGAAAGTTCTGCCACCCTCAAAAATGTTTTTTGAGGCTTCCGGAAAGTTCTGACACCCTCGAAAATGATTTTTGGGGCTTTCGGGAGTTCCGCTGCTTTAAAAAATGATTTTTGAGGCTTTCGGAAAGTTCTGACATCATTAAATTAAAAAAGCAAATGAAAACAGCAAGCAATCAATTATTAGTCATATTCGGAGCTTCCGGCGACCTGACGGGGCGGAAGCTCTTGCCCTCGCTCTACGAATTGCACGTTCGGGGCTTATTGCCGGAACGTTTCTGCATCTTGGGGGCGGCCCGTACGGAATATACGGATGACGAGTACCGCGCTTTCGAAAAGGTGCATATCCGGGAATCCCTGAAGAACAAGGAGGTGGACGATGTTGAACTGGACAGTTTCCTCCGCCGTGTCTTTTACCTTGCGTTCGATTCGACCAATTCCGCCGGATACCATAAACTGAAAGATCGTATCCATCAGTTACGGCAAGAGCAGCAGTTGCCGGACAAGATCATCTATTATCTTGCCACGCCGCCGGTGATGTACGAGTTGATCCCGACCTGCCTGAAAGAAAACGGGATGAATGTTGCCGGAAGCGAGGACGGTTGGCGCCGCGTGATCGTGGAGAAGCCTTTCGGAACGAGCCTCGAATCGGCCGAACGTCTGAACAAGCATCTCATCCATATCTTCGATGAGAAGGAAATTTACCGTATCGACCATTATCTGGGGAAAGAGACGGTGCAGAACATCCTGGTTCTTCGTTTCTCCAACGGCATATTCGAACCGTTGTGGAACCGTAATTACATCGACTCGATCGAGATCAGTGCCTCGGAAACACTTGGCGTGGAGAATCGCGGGAAATATTATGACGGGGTGGGAGCCTTGCGCGACATGATCCAGAACCATCTGATGCAACTGATGGCATTTACGGCGATGGAGTCGCCTTCGGTGTTCGACCCGGAGCCGATCCGCGACGAGATCGTGAAGGTGTTCCGCGCTTTGCGTCCGTATAAGACGCATGATATGGACAACCTGATTGTGCGTGGCCAGTACGACGGCTATCGGGAAGAGAAGAATGTGGCGCCTGACTCCACTACGGAGACGTACGTCGCTATGAAAATGTTTATCGATAACTGGCGCTGGAGCGATGTCCCGTTCTATATCTTTACTGGGAAGAAATTACCGGAAAAGAGTTCGGAGATCGTCGTGAACTTCAAGTCTACTCCTCACCAGCTTTTCGTCGGACAATGCTCGGGAGGTTCCTGCAACAAACTGATTATCCGTATCCAGCCGGACGAGAGCATCACGCTGAAGTTCGGTCTGAAGATGCCGGGAGCCGGTTTCACGGTGAAGCAGGTGGGTATGGATTTTCGCTATGATTCGCTTTCGAAGAACTATCTGCCCGATGCCTATGAACGCCTGTTGCTCGATGCCATGTTGGGCGATTCGACTTTGTATGCCCGTAGCGACGCTTTGGAGGCAAGCTGGCGGCTGATCGACCCGATCCTCCATCATTGGAAGGAGGAGGGTGCGAAGAACCTGTTCTTCTACGCCCCCGGTGAAGACGGCCCGATCGAAAAGGCCAAGTTGGGGATGACACCGAAGGATTGCCCTTGCCAAAGTTGTCAATGATAAAAAAGGATGATTATGATCATAGAGAATTTTAAAGATGATAAAGAGGCCCTCCGGGCAATGACCGGAGAGCTTGTCCGGTATATGGACCGGAAAGATGACGGCCTGCCTTTCAATCTCGCTTTGTCGGGAGGAGGGACGGCACAGAAGATGTTCGCTCTTTGGGTGGATGAATATAAGGATAAGATCGACTGGGATGCGATCCGTTTCTTTTGGGTCGATGAACGATGTGTTCCGCCAACTGACCCGGACAGTAATTATGGACATGCAAACGAGCTTTTGTTCAAGCCGCTGCATATACCCGCCGGTCATGTGCACCGCATTCATGGAGAAGTGGAACCTGGTACGGAAGCGATGCGTTATTCGCGTGTCGTGAAAGAGTATCTGCCCCGGCACGGGCAATTACCCTATTTTGATTGCATCATCTTGGGTATCGGAGGCGATGCGCATACTGCGTCCATTTTTCCGGATACCTTGCCGCTGTTGACGGACAGCCGTAATTACGCCGTTTCCCAACATCCCGAATCCCATCAGTTCCGTATCACGATGACCGGCCCGCTGATCCTGAACGATTCGCCGTTGCTGGTCCCGGTCTTGGGGACGGGAAAGAAAGAGATGCTCGAAGAGTTGAAAAAAGGCTATTCGGCAACCCATCCTACGCCTGCCGCCTATATCCTTACTCATGCGGTAGAGGCGTTTGTATACACGACCTTATGATAAGGTGGGGGTGGAGTGAGAATAAAAAAGAGGTTCAACTGCAAAAAATGATGCTGCTGAACCTCTTTTTTTGTTGTAATTTATTATTTCGATGTTTTCATCGAGAGCTTTTCCAAGAAGTAAACGATGGCGTAGCCTAAAACCATCAGGCCGACAGCTTCCCAAACAAGTTGATTCGGCATGATGTTGGCTTCGACTAAAGGCTTTACAATGCCGTGGCTGTCCGTATAAGTCTCGATCGTTTCCTTCCAGGGCCAAACCTTGTTTAGCGAACCGAGCATAAAACCGGCCAATACGGAGATCGTAATGTCGTGGAACCGGCGGAGAGCGAACGAAAGCACACGGGAGAAACTGGTAATACCGATTGCCGCACCGCAGATAAACACTAACATTACGGGAATATTGAATGTCTTTACCGCCTCCATGATATAAAAATATTTGCCTAACAGCACTAAAATGAAACTACCCGATATACCCGGCAGGATCATGGCACAGATGGCTATCGCTCCGCAAAGGAAGATAAAGAACAGGTTGGAAGGTGTCTCGGCTGGTGTCGCAACCGTTATGTAGAATGCAATAACGATCCCGATGATATAACTCAGGATCGTTTTCCAATCCCATTTCTTGATATCTTTGGAAACGAACCAGGTGGAAGCAAGTACCAATCCGAAGAAGAAGGACCAGACCAGAATAGGGTGGTCTGTCAACAGCCAGGTGATGATTTTTGCCAACGAGAAGATACTGATCCCGATCCCTGCAATGATGGATAGCAGGAAGTTGGCATTGATTGCTTTCCAGAATGCCGCGATTTTTCCGGTAAAAAGCAGTTTGAGACTGGCTCCGTTAATACTTTTGATCGAGTCGATCAACTCTTCATAGATTCCGACAATGAAGGCGATGGTCCCGCCTGATACGCCAGGCACGACGTCTGCCGCACCCATACCCATGCCTTTTAGAACTAAGAGGCCGTAGTCTTTTAGATTTCTTTTCATGTTTAATTATTATTATCCTTATTCTTGAGGAATTCTTTCACCAGGTCTTCCGGTGGAATATGTTTGCTGCCGATACGCTCGATTATCCCTTCATAACTGAGTCCGGCATTTTTTAGATAATCGAGCAATTCTTCGGGAGATGTCTGCCTGTAGTGCTCACCGAAATGTTTCATATCTCCTTTTGCCAGATATGCCATTGCCATATGAAGATGCATATAAGGCATTTCCGGACTGCCTTCCAACACTTTCTTATAGTATTGTAAGGCTTTGTCGATATCTCCTTTCATAAACAAATATTGGCCGGCACGGTATAAGCTCTCGAAGTCTTCTTGCTGCTTGTCTTCCACTTGGTCGAGGGCGGTGAAAAGGCGTTCAGTTGCTTCCATAGCCTTGTGTTCGTCTCCGTTTTCCAGATATGTAAGGGCCAGTAAGGAAAGGATGCGGATATTCTTCGGGAATAGCCTGGACGCTTGCATCAGGGCATCAGAGGCTTCTTTGTCACGTCCTGTTTCGACACAACATCGGATATAATTGATATAAATGCTTGAATCTTTCAACTGACGGTTCTGTCTTAGTAGCTCTTTCAGTAAAACATAAGCCTTTTCGTAGTTCTCCAGCTTAATGTAGCATTCGGCAAGCAGGGGAGTGATGCGAATGTGGATATCGTCGGTCGTTGCAATATCATTATATACCTCGATTGCCTTCTCGTAATTTTCGTTCATGTACAGGCAATAGGCCTTCAGAATCTTCAACTCTTCGTTCGAATCGTCGCATGTGAGGGCAAAGTCGAATGCTTCGATCGCTTTCTCATAGTCTCCGCTGATGGAATAGAGGCGACCCAAAGTGAACCAGTAGTCGTTGGAGTAGGGGTTCTTGTCGATCAGTTCGTTACAGACCTCGATCGCTCTTTTTATATCGCCCTCTATTTCTAAATTATAGCAAAGCTCGTCTTTCAGGATCAGGTTGTCCGGGAAAAGCATAAGTCCGCGATTGATGAAATCGTGTGCTTCCTTAGTCATTTCCACATCCCCTAAGATTGGTGCGATATATTCGAATAGCGTTTCTAAATACTCGCATTTGTTGGCGATGAGTTTTTCTACATGTCCGATTACTTTGTCATACGAATCTTGCATGACGTAACATTCGAGACGCAGCATGTCGAGATCTTGATTGTCGGTTTCAGCTATTGATTCGATCAGAGCGAGCGCACTGTCATAGTCCTCGTTGTAGACATACGACTTGCATTGCCTGATCTGCAAATCGGGATTACCGGGATGAAGCCGTAGCCCTAGAGCCAGGACTTCATCATAGTAAGTATAATCATCAGATTCTTCAAAACTGTCCAACAGTTCATCGATTTCATCGGCATCAAAATAGGCGTCCTTACCTTCCTGGTGGCCGGTCAGATAACGTTGTAACAGGCGTGAAATATTTTTTTTCTTCATACTATATAATTGTTAATCAATGTGCCAATATGCCAATGCAATTGCATTCTTCCATTGGCACATTATCCCATTGGGATATTATTTATCTTTTACCTTGCTCCATGTATCTTTCAAGGATACTGTGCGGTTGAAGACTAATTTATCGACTGTAGAATCTTTATCTACATTGAAATAGCCGATACGCTGGAACTGTAGGTAGTCGAGCGGTTTGGAGTCTGCCAGGAACTTTTCGACATAACAATTTGTCAATACTTTCAAGGAGTCCGGGTTGATGATCTCTTTCATTGCTTCTAAAGGCGAGCAGTTTTTTGCTTCGCGGATAGCCGCCATCTCGTCGCGCGGGTTTTCCACTTTCCACAGGCGGTCGTATAGACGGACTTCTGCCGGCAGACAGTGTGCACAACTCAACCAATGGAGCGTACCTTTTACTTTCCGGTTGCTGTCCGGCATTCCGCTCTTGGTGTTCGGGTCGTATTCGCAATAGATTTCCGTAATCTCGCCGTTCTCGTCTTTCTTGCAGCCTGTACATTTTACGATATAAGCGTTTTTCAAGCGAACTTCCTGGCCGGGAGTCATACGGAAAAATTTCTTCGGAGCATCTTCCATAAAGTCTTCCCGTTCGATCCACAGCTCGCGGCTGAATTCGATCGTATGGCTACCTGCCGACAGATCTTCCGGATTGTTGATCGCCTCCATCTCTTCCACTTGCCCTTCCGGATAATTGGTGATAATGAGTTTAACCGGGTTCAACACGGCCGATACACGGGTTGCACGAGTATTGAGGTCTTCGCGGACGGCACTTTCCAGTAGCGCAAATTCATTCAGTGCATCATAAGTGGTATAGCCGATCTTGTCGATGAACTTATGAATTGCTTCCGGTGAATAACCGCGACGGCGGAAACCGCAGATTGTCGGCATACGGGGATCGTCCCAGTCGTGTACCAAGCCTTCTTTTACAAGGATCAGCAGGTTGCGTTTGCTCATCAGCGTGTAACTTAGGTTCAGTTTATTGAACTCCGTCTGACGCGGACGGTTGTCGTTCAGATCCTTGCCCTCTTTCAACCAGTCGATGAACAGATCGTACAACGGACGATGCACGACAAATTCAAGTGTACACAACGAGTGAGTGACACCTTCGAAGAAGTCGCTCTGTCCGTGTGCGAAATCGTACATCGGGTATGCTTTCCACTTGTCGCCCGTACGGTGGTGCGGAGTCTTGACGATACGGTAGATGATCGGGTCGCGGAAGTGCATGTTCGGATTTGCCATGTCGATCTTGGCACGCAATACCATCGAACCTTCTTCCAACTCGCCGCTGTTCATCTTGTGGAACAGCTCCAGGTTCTCTTCGATCGGGCGGTCACGGTAGGGACTGTTTGTTCCCGGTTGTGTCGGTGTCCCCTTCTGGGAGGCGATCTGTTCGGAAGTCTGCTCGTCGATGTATGCTTTTCCCTCCTTGATCAACTGGATAGCGAAGTCCCAGAGTTGCTGGAAGTAGTCGGATGCGTAATATATGTTATTCCAGTGGTAACCCAACCATTCGATGTCTTCTTTGATGGCGTCCACATATTCCAGATCTTCTTTTACCGGATTGGTATCGTCGAAGCGTAGGTTGCAAACACCTCCATATTTTTGTGCAATGCCGAAATCCAGACAGATGGCTTTGGCATGTCCGATATGCAGGTATCCGTTTGGTTCGGGCGGGAAGCGTGTTTGCACACGTCCCTTGTTTTTGCCTTCCGCCAAATCTTTTTCCACCATTGCTTCAATGAAGTTCAAGCTCTTTTTACCTTCTTCTTCGTTTGTTTTGATATCGCTCATCTTTGTAGTTAATTTGTCTATTCAAAGTTTGCAAAGATAGTGAAATAAAGGCCGGAATGCAACTGTTTTGCAACTTTTCTTTTGTCCTGTTTTTTCAGAAGGGAAGAGCTCTCGCACGCATTTCTCTTTTCGAACGAAGTGAGAGAGATTTACTTTACTTTACTTTTCTTTGTGTACTTAAATGCCGTTTTGGGGGAGTTTTTTCCGACAAAACCCGAGTTTTGGAGAAATTTATTATTTGACTTATTGTTGTTTTTGATGGTTGAAAAAGCACTTGTTTTTGTCTGTATTGATATCTGAATACACTTGCATGAAACAGTAATTACACTTGCATGGAATTACAAATGCACTTGCATGGATTTCCTCGCTGTCTTTAGGTTAGGGTTAGGGTTATTGTATTAAATCAGGCTTATCAGAAGCGCAATGTTTAAGAAGGTTACAAGTGCTCCTAAAGTGACTAAAATGATCGTTGTGGATCGTGAATTCACAAATTTGCCCATCACTTTTTTACTGGATGTCAGGTAAACTTGTGTAAAAACTGTGATTGGTAACTGTATACTTAGCAGCATCTGCGAATAGATCAAGCCTTTGAACGGATCACCCACGACAAATATGATAAGCAGGGCTGGGATGAACGACAACAAGACTCCTAATTTGGAATGGAGGTCTTTGTGGTTATAAGCTTCACCATATAACCCTGCAAAGATGGATGCTCCGGCTATTCCAGAGGTGATTGTGGAGGAAATACCTGCCAGCAGGAGTGCTCCGGCGAATATGATACCTGCATTATTTCCGACCAATGGTACTAATAGCTGTTGTGCCTGGTCCAGTTCGTCTACCGCAATATTCTGTTTGAAGAAGGTTGCTGCTGCCAGTATAATCATGGCAGAGTTGATCGCCCAGCCGATAACCATCGATAACAGTGTATCGTAGAACTCATATTTCAATTGTTTTTTGATCACCGATTCGTCCTCAAGGTTCCATTCGCGGCTCTGTATGACTTCCGAGTGAAGAAACAAATTGTGGGGCATGACAACGGCTCCCAGTACACTCATGATGATTAGCATGGAGTTCTCCGGGAAAGTCGGTTTTATCCATCCTTCGATGGCTGCTTCCCATTGTACGTCTACTAATGCCAGCTCATAGAGAAACGAAAGTCCGATGATTGAGACGAACATGATAATCCAGCGTTCTATTTTGCTGTACGTATTGGTAAGTAACATTCCGAGGCAGACAACCGTCACGATGACTGCGCCTACTTTGATTGGCATTCCGAATAGCATCCGCAGAGCAATGGCACCTCCCAACACCTCGGCAAGCGAGGTCGAAATGCTGGCCAGCATGGCGGAGATCAGGATGGGACGGCTCAGTACGCGTGGCATATATTTGTTGGTTGCCTCCGAAAGGCAAAGTCCAGTCACGATCCCCAAGTGGGCGACATTATGCTGGATGATGATCAGCATGATGGAAGAAAATGTGACAACCCAGAGCAAGGCATAACCGAATTCGGAGCCCGCAGCCAGATTGGTAGCCCAGTTCCCCGGATCGATAAAACCTACGGTAACAAGTAATCCTGGCCCGATATACTTTAACAGGTCCAAAGCGCCGGCACTCGGACGGTGGTTGATTTTGAGTTTGTCTAATATGTTCATATTAATAGTTTATGTTATTGTTGTGCATGATGATTCATCAGTGAACTAACAAATAAGGCAAGCCTACGATATTATACACCGATAAATTCTCATTTACCATCCAAAGATATAAAATATTTAATGGTGGAAATGTTTATGATAATTGATAATTTTTATCGGCTGATTATTTCCCTTTTAGGGGAATGTCAGTACGAATGTTGTCCGTTTGGCGGCCGGTGCGCTCTTCAGGGCGATGCTGCCTCCCGAAAGGCGCATGATCTGACGGGAGATGGATAGTCCGATGCCACTGCCGCCCTCTTTGGTGGTAAAGAATGGAACGAAAATGTGTTCGGCCTCTTCTTGCGGAATAACAGGCCCGTTATTGCTGACTTCAATCAGGACGGCTTCTTCTTCGTTACAATAGGCTTTTACTTCGATTAGACCATCCGCTTGCTCGCAACCGATTGCCTGCATGGCGTTTTTCAGCAGATTCAAGACAACTTGCGAGATCAAATTCTCGTCTGCATAGACGATCAGGTCGGAAGGCTCTACACTGACGTTGATCGTAATGTTGGGAAAATTAGTATGATGTCGAGCCAGCTTTACCATGCGTTCCGCAAATTTCTGGACATAAAATAGAGTGGGCTCCGGCGTCGGAATATGCGTGAATTTACGGTATGACTCCACAAAAGAAATTAGGCTCTTCCCTGTTGTGCTGATTACTTCCAACCCGTTGCGTATCTCGTCATCCGCGTTTTGGTGCAAAGAGAGAAGTGTGTCGCTTAGAGATGTGATAGGAGTGACTGAATTCATGATTTCATGCGTTAAGACGCGTGTCAGGCGAATCCATGAATCGATTTCCTTATCGTCCAGCTCACTATTAATGTCGTTAATTGCTAAAATGCGTACATGTTTGTCCTGTAGTGTCATTTCCGAAACACGGATAGACAGGTGAACGTTGCCACGTTCATTGGTAAAAGATATCTGATGTTTGTCGCCAGGTTGGATGTTTTGTATGACGGTTTTCAGGTTCTCGTCTATACGAGCAAGCTGGCGTACATTCGTAAAGACGGCTAGTCCGAGCAAGCGCAAAGCCTCGTTGTTCGTCTGATAAATCACACCGTTGTCATCGAGCACTATAATACCAGTATTGACGCAGTTCATAATCAGTTCGTAATATTTTTCTTTCTGGGCGGCATCCGCTTTGGCCTGGAAAAGAATCTGCGTGATGCGGTTAAGCGATTCGCTAACCAGTTTGTCGTTCGACGAGCGTCCACGTGTCGCATATCGGAAAGCATAGTCACTGTTGTCTATCGCATCGAACATGAAAGCTACCTTTTGGGCGTTTCGCTTGTCGGACAGCAGGACTAACCTGAGGAAGAAGGACCACACGGATAAGATCGGGACAAACCACACCCATTCCTGCTGGAGAACTAAATAAGTACCGGCTATTGTCAGAAGTATGAAAACAGCAATACGGAGATAGAAATTATGGTAAAGTCCTTTCAACAACATTATAGTTCGTATCGTTTAATCTTGTTGTATAAAGTCTGGCGGGAAATACCTAACTGGCTTGCAACAAGTGACAAATTTCCACTATACTTGTCCATCGCGTTTTTAATCATGTTATATTCCATCTCTTCCAAGGTTGTCGCCTCTTTTGTCACCGGCTTTTTTTTCGCCCGTGGAAAATCGAAATCGTTGCCGTCCAACACACTCCTTTCGGCAATGATGACGGCTTTTTCGATTGTGTGTTCGAGTTCCCGGATATTCCCGAACCAAGGTTGCGCTTTCAGCTTCTCTTTGGCATCCAGGCTGAGACACATGGCTGTTTTTCCATATATCTTGGTATATTTGGAAAGGAATATTTCGGTAAGGGGTACGATGTCTTCCGGTCGTTCTCTGAGTGGCGGTATCTCCACATGAATCGTATTGATACGATAGAGCAGATCCTCGCGAAAATCTCCTTTCTGTACCATTTCCTGTAAGTCACGGTTGGTGGCACAAATCAGGCGAATATTGACCGGGATAGGCGTATTGCTTCCTACACGGACGATGCTACGGCGTTGCAAAGCAGTCAATAATTTGGCTTGCAAATGGTAGGAGAGGTTTCCTATCTCGTCAAGAAACAGTGTACCTTTGTTGGCAACCTCGAATTTCCCCGGACGGTCTGCCCGAGCATCGGTAAATGCACCTTTGACATGTCCAAACAGTTCGCTTTCGAAAAGAGTTTCCGTGATGGCCCCCATATCGACTGGGACCAATGTCTCCTTTTTCCGGTTGGAAAGTAGATGGATCTCGCGGGCAAGCATCTCCTTACCTGTCCCGTTTTCCCCAGTCACCAATATGTTGGCATCCGTCCGGGCTACTTTTTCAATTAGGGAACGAAGTTGCTGCATGGCGTTACTTTCCCCCCAAAACATTCCGCTTTCTTTGGAAACGACGAGTTTGTCTGTGGCGATCGAAATGCCTTTACGGTTTGCCGTCCGGATATTATAGGCCGTTTTCAATGTTTCCAGCAGTTTGGCGTTATCCCAGGGCTTGACCACGAAATCGGCCGCTCCTTCCTTGATTCCCCGTACGGCAAGGTCGATGTCCGCATAGGCCGTGAAAAGAACGACCTGTATCGAAGCATCTTCCTTTTTTATTTCCGAAAGCCAGAACAACCCTTCGTTGCCGGTATTGATACCGGCACTGAAATTCATATCCAGTAAAACCACATCAATATTTTCATCATGCAGTGTGGCTTTTATTTTATTGGGAGTAGAGATCGTGATCACCTTCTCGAAGCAAGTGCCTAACAGCATCTGTACTGCGGTAAGGATTCCTTTGTTGTCGTCAACTACCAGTATAGTGCCTTGTTTTGTCATCTGTTTTTCTTGTATGTCTGCTGCAAAGATAATTTGTTCTGCTGAGTAACTGATAATTTAAAAGAAATTTTGTTGTTTTACTGGTAGTCTTGTTTTTGTCTGCCACTAATTATTAATTAGGGCATATGCCCAACTATCTTTATGCCATTATCGAACTTATCCGAGCAGAATAGAACCCTGCTCGGATGACGGTCATTGTCTAATTCTTTTACAGTATTGTCTAATTTTTTGACACTTGGTAAAAGTACTGGATTTGTTAATATGTTGTGATATAATGTTTTGACTGTTTTGGCACGCTCTTTGCATTTTATCAGGTAGAAAATAATATAGCAATGAAAAGAATTATATTTACAACAGTACTTTCTTTTGCTCTGGCAGCCTCGATAATGGCGCAGAATAAAATATGGAGTTTGGACGATTGCATGCGCTATGCAGTGGAGAACAGTCCGAAGGTAAAGCAGCAGCTTTATACCAATAATACATACAAGGCTGAACATCAGTCCGCCATAGCCTCTTTTTTGCCTTCGATAAGTACACAAGTAGACGCTCAGTACCGATTCGGACGCTCTGTAGACCCGGAAACGAATACCTATGTAAACACTTCCACCTTTAATAACGGTTATGGGGTATACGCTTCTTTGCCGCTTTTCAGAGGTGGGCAGTTGATTAACCAATGGCGGTTGGCAAATGTGAATCGCTATATGGGGAGAAATGATTTGCAGAAGCAGAAAGATGATTTGGCAATCAGCATTATGGATGCGTTTATTACGGTTGTCTATTATCAGGGACTGGTGAAAATGTGTTCTGAAAAGTTGGAAGACAGCCAGCGTCTTTTATACAAAACGCGTCGCCAGGAAGAATTGGGTTTGAAAGGGAAGGCAGACGTTGCCCAGATCGAATCGCAGGTAGCTGGTGACGATTACAATCTGACGCATCAGCAGAACCTTTATAATACGGCGATGATGACCTTAAAGAACGCGATGAACTATCCGTCGGATTTGGCACTTGATGTCGATACGGTTGTTCCTCCCGTACAGGATATGTTGACCGAGGAATCTGTCAGTGCCATTCAAGATTATGCTATGGCAAATAATCCGACTGCTTTGCAGGCCGCTTTTCAATTGAAAGCTAGTAAAATGAATTACTTGATAACAAAAGGAAAATTACTTCCGACTCTTTCCGTCGAAGCTGGAATCAGTACCAGTTATTTTGAAAATCTGAAATCGGAAAACGCTCCCGTTGCTTTTAAAAACCAGTTTAAAAATAACCGTGGGGAATATATTTATTTTAGTTTTAGTTTTCCTTTTTTTGACGGCTTGTCTCGGATTACCAATATGCGCCGTGCCCGCAACAATGTCCGGATTGCTTATGAAAAGCAAACCGAAACACTTCGTCAGTTGCAGAAAGATGTAGAGCAAGCCGTTCTCGATCGGGAGGGCTATGCTAAAGAAACGATCCAAATGGAGAAGAAAGTAAAGGCCGATGCTTTGGCTTATCAGATAACCCTGCGTAAATTTGAGGAAGGACTGATGAGTCCACTCGATGTGCAGACAAATGCGACGATTTTGTTGAACTCAAAGGCTGATCTTTTACAGAGGCGTTTGCTGTACATAATGAAGTGCCGTCAGGTTGATTACTATAAAGGACAACCGTTGATTGGGAATTAAAAATTAAGAATTAAAAAATAAAAAAACATACAGTCATGGATATACAATTAGAAAAAAAGAAAGGTTTTCAAAAGAAGCATATTCCTTATGTAGCAGGTGGTGCTCTTTTCTTGATTTTGGTGGGATGGATTGTTTTCGGTGATCACGCTTCGACATTGAAAGTGGATGCCCGCGGTGTCAATATAGGGAATGTGACGAAAGAGCAATTTAACGATTTCGTTCGTGTGAACGGTCAGGTACAGCCCATTACGGTTGTGCAGCTCAGCCCGGAAGAAGGTGGTATCGTGCAGGAAAAAGTAGTGGAAGAAGGGGCACAGGTGAAGAAAGGGGATGTGATTATCCGTCTTTCCAATTCAAATCTCGACTTGCAGATCTTGGATGCTGAGGCACAGTTGGCGGAAAAGCAGAACTTTCTTCGTAATACACAGGTGACGATGGAACAGGACAAATTGAACAATCAATTGGAAAAAGCACAGCTGGATGTCGACATGACACGCTACCGTCGTGCTTATAACCAGCAGAAAAAGTTGTATGAGGAAAACTTGATTGCAAAGGAAGAATTCCTGAAAGCAAAAGAAGATTTTGAGTTGGCAAGTAAGAAATATGACTTGGTTGTGGAACGTTTGCGTCAGGATTCGATCTCCCGTACGATCCAGATGGACGAAATGGAAACTAGTTTGTCTAATATGCGTAAAAATATTGCTTTGGTTCATGAACGCAAGGAACATTTGAATGTCCGCTCGCAGATCGACGGTGAATTGGGATTGTTGGATGTCGTGTTGGGCCAAAATGTTTCGGCCGGACAGAAGATCGGACAAATAAACGATTTGTCGGACTATAAGATCGAAGCTTTGATCGATGAACATTATATCGACCGCGTGAAAAAGGGATTGTCCGCAACATTCGAACGTCAGGGGTCGGATTTTGAATTGAACGTACGCAAAGTCTATCCGGAAGTGCGAGACGGTAAGTTCCGTACGGATTTCGTCTTTACCGGTGAACGCCCAGATAATATCCGTAGCGGACAGACCTATTACATTAATCTGGAACTTGGACAGCCGACAGAAAGTATCATCATCCCGCGTGGAACCTTTTTTCAGAGCACAGGAGGTAGCTGGATATTCGTTCTTGACAAAGACGGCAAGAAAGCATATCGCCGCAAGATCAAGATTGGTCGCCAGAACCCGCAATATTACGAAGTCATCGATGGCCTTGAAGCGGGTGAAAAGGTAATAGTTTCCAGCTATGAAAGCTATAAGGACAACGAGGTGCTGGTACTTGAATAGTGGTTACCGAATGAACCGATTGTAACCGAACATGAGCGAGAAATCAATGACAAATGGAACAGTCACTTCTGCAGATGATAGGGCAGAAGTGACGTTGAAAAAACTTTTGTGTCCTGACCTATAACGCCAGTTGTATCTTTTCCATTCCTTTGCGGAAGTCTTCCATGATTTCTTTCATGACTTCGGACACGGTCTGCATTTCGCGGAATAAGGATGCGACTTGTCCGATTTCCAGTTCGCCTTCTTGAAGATTTCCTTCGAAAATACCTTTCTTGGAACGGCCTTTTCCTAACAGTTCTTTCATTTCCTCGGCGGAAGCCCCACGGGCTTCGGCTTCTTCGACAGCTGTAGTGAATTCTCCTTTCACCAAACGGGTGGGGGAAAGTTTTTTCAACAAGAGCTTCGTGTCACCTTCGTTCAGGTTGAGACACAATTGTTTAAAGTTTTCATGTGCGGAACTTTCTTCTGTCAGGGCAAAACGGGTACCGATCTGAACCCCTTCGGCTCCGAGAGCGAAAGTTGCCAGCATGGCGTTACCTGTTCCGATACCGCCGGCAGCAATTAAGGGGAGAGTCGTGGCACGGCGTACAGCAGGTATCAGGCAAAGAGTCGTTGTCTCTTCTCGCCCGTTATGCCCACCAGCTTCAAAACCTTCAGCAACGATAGCATCGACACCGGCTTTTT
>ENA-ORSM01000974-ORSM01000974.1-human-gut-metagenome-genome-assembly--contig:-NODE-974-length-24226-cov-3.144016_pt1 | contig 24226 bp, 17 predicted proteins | sample MGYA00241903_ERZ509170 | MGnify/ENA primary metagenome ERZ509170 (study PRJEB26280, sample SAMEA2338784) | human gut metagenome | biome: human gut; feature: human-associated habitat; material: faeces...
AGCTGGGGCCGCCGCAGCAGGGCAACCAGGGGACAGCCGTCCGGGGCGTCCGCCGTGCCCTTTTCCGCCAGAAAGGAGGCCAGGGCGGGGGAGGGGGAGACGCCGGTGTGGGTCAGCCGGGCGATCTCCCGGTCCACGGCGGCGTATTTTGCTTCCACGGCCTGCATCCGCTCGGGACTGACCAGTCCGATGGCGTATCCCCGGGCGCTCAGGCGCCGGTCGGCGTTGTCCTGACGCAGCAGCAGACGGTATTCACTGCGGGAGGTCATGATGCGGTAGGGTTCGTTGGTGCCCTTGGTGACCAGATCGTCAATGAGGGTACCGATGTAGCTCTCACTGCGGGAGAGAATGAAGTCCTCCCGGCCCAGCAGCTTTCCGGCGGCGTTGACACCGGCCACAAAGCCCTGGACCGCCGCCTCCTCATAGCCGGAGGAACCGTTGAACTGCCCGGCGCCGTAGAGGCCGGAGACGGCCTTGCACTCCAGCGTGGGCCGCAGGGCCAGGGGATCGATGCAGTCATACTCAATGGCGTAGGCCGGGCGGGTCATCACCGCGTGGGTCAGGCCCGGGACGCTGTGGAGCATCTGCAGCTGCACCTCTTCCGGCATGGAGGAGGAGAAGCCCTGAATGTACAGCTCCTCGGTCTCCAGCCCCATGGGCTCCACAAAGAGCTGGTGGCGGAGCTTGTCCGGGAAGCGGACGATTTTCGTCTCAAAGGAGGGACAGTACCGGGGACCGATGCCCTCGATCAGGCCGGAGTACATGGGTGCCCGGTCCAGGTTCTCCTGCACAATCCGGCGGGTCTCCTCCGTGGTCCAGGTGAGATAGCACACGGCCCGGTTTTCCGGCGGCGTGGGCGTGGAGTAGGAGAAGGGGAGGGGATTGGTGTCCCCGTACTGAATCTCCATTTCGTCAAAGTCCACGGTCCGGGCGTTGACCCGGGGCGGCGTGCCGGTCTTAAACCGGCGCAGGGGCAGTCCCATCTGCCGCAGGCATTCCGTCAGGCGCACGGCGGCATGCATGCCGTCAGGGCCGGAATCCTCCACGCACTCACCCACAATGGTCCGGCCGGAGAGGTACGTGCCCGTGGCCAGGATCACCGCCCGGACATCAAACACCGCGCCGGTGGTGAGCACCACCTGGCTGACGGCGCCGCCCTGCGTCCGGATCTCGATCACTTCGCCCTGCCGTACGGTCAGATGCTCCTGCCGCTCCAGGGTGTGCTTCATGTACTCCTGATAGCGCCGCCGGTCTGCCTGGGCCCGCAGGCTCCAGACGGCGGGGCCCTTGCCCTTGTTCAAAAGCCGGTACTGGATGCAGCAGGCATCGGCAGCCCGGGCCATTTCGCCGCCCAGAGCGTCCAGCTCCCGGACCAGATGGCCCTTGCCGGTGCCGCCGATGGCGGGATTGCAGGGCATGTTGCCCACCGCGTCCAGGTTGATGGTAAAGACGATGGTCTCCAGCCCCAGCCGGGCGGCGGCCAGGGCCGCCTCGATCCCGGCGTGACCGGCGCCCACTACCGCGATGTCAAATTGTCCAGCGTGAAATTCGGTCATGGAATCATCCTTTGTGCAGAGTCAGTACGGCAACCTCCGGCCGGTTGAACAGCCGGAATGTGAAACCGGAATTCCCCAGGCCCCGGGTCACAAACAGGGTGGAGCCGTTTTTTTCATACAGTCCCGCCGTATAGGAGGGAAAGAAGGTGTGCTCGGTGGAGACCAGTCCATCGGTAAAGGGCAGCCGCACCAGACCGCCGTGCCCGTGGCCGGAGACCACCAGATCGGCGCCTAAAAGGCTGTAATGCTCTGCGAAAGCATTGTTCCGGTGAGCCAGCAGAATCCAAAAGGGATCGCCCCAGTCCTCGGCCACCTCGGCGGCGACTTCTTCCGGCGTCTTTTGATCGGCATAGCCGTTGGGATCGTCAATCCCCGCCAGAATGATCTGGTCTCCGTTCCGGGTCAGAGGAAGAGACTGGTTGGAGAGGACATGCACACCGTTTTCGGTCAGTGTTTCCTTCATTTCAGGCACGTGGCCCACAGCCCACTCATGGTTGCCGGTAACGTAGTAGGTAGGGGCTATGGCGCTCAGGCCCTGGGCGACAGCGGCCAAATAGCCCGGGGGAACCTCCCGCCCGGCGTCTACCAGATCTCCCACCAAAAAGATGTACTCCGGAACCTGCTCGGCCACAGCCTCCAGAAGGTGTGAGTTGTCTTCGCCAAAGGACGCCGTGTGCAGATCACCCAAAACCACAACCCGGCAGTTGTCAAATCCCGCCGGGAGGGCGGGAAGGGCGGCGTCTGCATGGGTAACCTGTAAGGCGGTGTTGTCCCAGAAAATCAGAAGTGCTGCCGCCAGAATGAAAAGCAGCAGCCGAACAGCCGTCCGCAGGGGACGGCGCTTGCGTGTACGGTTTCTCATATGGATGTGGCGGCCCCCTATGCCGCAGCGTGAACTCAAAGATGCAGGCGTTCAAATGCGTTAAGCATTATATCATAGGAAGTATTTACGGGGCGAGAGAAAAATTATACAAAGAACAGCGAACTTTTGCCGGAAAATCCCGGGCTTCCGGGCGTTTTGCCAACCGCAACACAGAAAAGGGCAAAATATACAAATATTTAACACAAAATTCATATAATCTGACGGTGGAGGCCTTGCGCATTTCCCGGGAGGGTGCTATAATACAACTAACAAAACAGGAAAGGAGGCATGGCATATGAAGCTGTATGAAAACAATGCCCGGGATGTGGATGATCTCATTTTCGGCGACGGCAACTGGAACTCCAGCGAGCGGTAAAGAAACGATTCCATACGAACGGTAGACCACGCCTGAGGGCGTGGGTTTTCTTTTTTTATGGCAGAGAAACCTGACGAAAAAAGGAAAAATATCGTAGCGTTTTTAGGATAAATGTGTTACGCTGAAAGTGAAAAGTGAGACCAGAAATGCTGACAAAAAGGGAAGCGGGTGTGTGGCTTCTCTGCGGATAGGAGGGGTCGGGAATGTGGAGAAACTGGATGTTGGTGCCGGCGCTGGTCCTGGTGCTGACACTGAGCGCCTGTGGGGGAACGGCCTCTTCAACAGAGGAGGAGGCCGCACAGGGCGAGCTTTCGGAGGCCCGGGTGGAGGCGGCAGGGAGGCCGCTGTCTGAGGAGGAGATTATCTCCGCCTATGACCGGGCGGTTACGGCGTACAGCTGGTTTGTGGTTTCTCCCCTTCCGGATACCGGACAGACGGTCAGTCAGGACGGCCGCATATACCGCCGGGTAGACGGGATGGAGGAGCTGGAGGATCTGCGGATCTATCTCAACGGTCTCTTTGCCCCCGAGGTGACGGAGCGGCTGCTGGCCACCGGCGGAGAGAGTCCCATGTATCGGGATATTGACGGGGCCCTGTATGTCACCGGTCAGGGGCGGGAACGGGATCCCCTGAAGGGAAAGCGTCAGGTGGAAGCGCAGCAGGTTTCCGATGGGGAATATTCCGTCAATGTGACGGTGGATCTGCTGGACCGGGACGGCGTGACGGTGACCGGGCTGGAGAGCTGGTCGTTTCCCTATGTCTACACAGGGGAACGGTGGGGGTTCACCGATTTTCATCTCATTTATTGACCGGAGTTTCCCGGGGCACAGGCCCCGGGAATTTTTTTGCCTGTGCTTGGGAGCATATGGGAAAAACGCAGAAAGTACGGAACTTTTTTTGGATGAAACAGAAAAAGAACGTATCGTTGCGCAACGTCGGGAAAAATGCCGCTTGCAAAACACGTCCGGTATGCTAGAATGAAAAAAACCCGTATTGGGAAACTGACGACAAAGGAGTGGGACGACTATGGATCAGCTGTTCTGGATCGGATTTGTCGGCGCGGCGGTAGCGGGGCTGTTTGCCTGGCTGCAGGCGAAAAAAGTGCTGGCCTATTCGGAGGGAACGGAGCGCATGCGCAAGATTGCATCCAGCATCCGCGCCGGCGCCAATGCGTACTTAAAGCAGCAGTACACCACGGTGTGCAAGGTGTTTGTGGTGGTGTTTGTAATTTTGCTGCTGATTGCATTTGGCTCAGGGGGCGCCATGCTCTCCAAGTTTACGCCCTTTGCCTTTGTGACCGGCGGGATTTTCTCCATGCTCTCCGGCTTTATCGGAATGAAAATTGCCACCAATGCCAATGCCCGGACGGCGCAGGCCGCCTCCGAGAGCCTCAACCGGGGACTGCGGGTGGCGTTTTCCTCCGGCTCCGTCATGGGCTTTACCGTGGTGGGTCTGGGCATGCTGGACATCACCATCTGGTTTTTCCTGCTGCGCTATGTCTTCGGGATGGATGACCCCGTTGCCCTGGGCAATGTGATGGTCATGAACGGCATGGGCGCCTCCTTCATGGCGCTGTTCGCCCGTGTGGGCGGCGGCATCTACACCAAGGCTGCCGACGTGGGCGCGGACCTGGTGGGCAAGGTGGAGGCCGGCATTCCGGAGGACGATCCCCGGAACCCTGCCACCATCGCCGACAACGTGGGCGACAACGTGGGCGACGTGGCCGGTATGGGGGCCGACCTGTACGAGTCTTATTGCGGTTCCATCCTGGCCACCTCCGCATTGGGTGCCGCTGCATTCATGGCAGGAGGCGACGTGGACATGCAGTTCAAGGCGGTCATTGCCCCGATGCTGATAGCCGCAGTGGGCATCCTGCTCTCCATTTTAGGCATATTTTCCGTGCGCACCAAGGAAGACGCAGGCATGAAAGACCTGCTCAACTCCCTGTCCGTAGGCACGAACCTGAGTTCCGCCCTGATTGTCGTGGCGACCTTCCTTATCCTTTGGGTGTTGCAGATAGACAACTGGCTGAACATTTCGTTTGCCGTGGTCATCGGGCTTTTGGTAGGTATCGTCATCGGACGCTCCACGGAATATTACACGTCACAGTCCTACCGCCCCACCCAACTGTTGGCTGAGAGCGGAAAAACGGGCCCGGCCACGGTCATCATATCCGGTATCGGGTTGGGCATGGTGTCCACCACCATCCCAGTGATAGCCGTCGTCATCGGCATCATCCTTTCCTATTGGCTAGCTGCAGGGTTCGACTTTGCCAACGTGAGCATGGGGCTTTACGGCATCGGTATCGCCGCCGTGGGCATGCTCTCCACCTTGGGCATCACCTTGGCCACGGACGCTTACGGCCCCATAGCCGACAACGCGGGCGGAAACGCTGAAATGAGCGGACTGGGCGAGGCCGTGCGCAAACGCACGGATGCTTTGGATTCGTTGGGTAACACCACGGCAGCTACCGGCAAAGGCTTTGCCATCGGCTCGGCAGCCCTGACGGGACTGGCATTGTTAGCATCCTATATCGAAGAAATCCGCATCGGTCTGACGCGCTTGGGCGAAACTGTACTGACCCTGCCGAACGGCGACACGTTGGCCATACATGATGCTTCGTTCACCGACTTCATGACCTACTATGACGTGACGCTGATGAACCCGAAAGTCCTCTCGGGCATGTTCATCGGCAGCATGATGGCTTTCCTTTTCTGCGGGTTGACCATGAACGCCGTAGGGCGTGCAGCAGCCCACATGGTAGAGGAAGTGCGGCGGCAGTTCCGTGAAATCAAGGGCATCCTGAGCGGAGAAGCCGAACCGGATTATGCCCGCTGCGTGCAGATTTCCACCAAAGGCGCACAACGAGAAATGGTCTTCCCTTCGCTGCTGGCCATCGTGGCTCCCATCGTTACCGGACTGGTATTCGGCGTGCCGGGCGTCATCGGCCTTTTGGTCGGCGGCTTGTCGGCCGGTTTCGTGTTGGCTATCTTCATGGCCAACTCCGGTGGTGCCTGGGACAATGCCAAGAAATATATCGAAGAAGGTAATTTCGGCGGGAAGGGCGGCGAGGTACACCGTGCCACCGTGGTGGGCGACACCGTGGGCGACCCGTTCAAGGACACCTCCGGCCCGAGCCTGAACATCCTCATCAAGCTCATGTCGATGGTGGCCATCGTCATGGCCGGACTCACCGTCTCGTGGAGCCTGTTCTGACCTTAACTTTATACTATATAAAACCTTCCCCTCCGTCTTATCTTCACGATAAACGGAGGGGATTTCTGCACAATAAACACATAAAAACAAATATTCTTGAATCTAATTCACCCAATCGGATATTTCCCTGTATTTTTCACTATACTAAAAGTGTCACGCCCTCAATTTACAAATTAATCCCATTCTCCTCTATATCCCGACAAAAAGACATTGTTTTAATCCTTTACGCTTGTTTTAAATTGAGAAAACAGCATCAGATAAAGCCCCAAAAGAGAATAATCATACAAAGAAACTGTGTATTTCCGCATAAATCCTGCATATATGCAAATCAATCTCAAGAGATTGAAAAATCGTTTGGCTGAAAGCGATTTTCCGATGTGCGCAGAACGAACGGAAAACATATACCACACGACTTAAAACCAAGCTCCAAACGCCCCCAAACAAGATTTTAAGCATACGAAAAACACTATTTGAACTCATTTTGTTTCCCAAAACAAAAAACAAACGGATAGCGATTGCGACATTTCGCTTACATCCTATCCGCATCTGTCCGTACGATTCGACATAAAGGCGAAACAAAAAACGGGAAAAACACCCGACGGCTTACACTCTGCCTTTTCCCCGACACGCGAGAATGTCCTCGCGCAGAACAAAACGCCTTCTGCCCGAAAATACGCGATTCTCGTCCCATGAGATTTGACATTCTGACATTTTGATAAATCCTCGCACCCGGCAAAACCCAAACGGACTTGACTTTGCCCTCACCCAATCGCGATTTTGTCCGTTCAAGGGATACCTTATTCCTCCAAAAGCTTTTTCAGGAAATCATCCAAATCTTCGTCCAACCCCTTCAGCAATTCACCGTCCACTATCACCGTCTCATCGTCCACAAGGTACAAGTCGCAAAGCGTTTCCTTATCCTCATCCACCAGGACGAAAGAATAAGGCTTCAATAAGGACAGGTTCTCCAACGTATCTTTCATATTTTGGATACACTGGCGCAACACGGGCGTAATCTCTTCATAGAAATCCTCATCTCTGTTATCCATCCACTGCTCTACCACGCAACGCGTCAGCTCTTCATCGTCATCGTTGAACGCCAACAACTCGCCGGAATCGGCTTTTACCTGAAGATAGATATCCGTCAAGGCCAAATCCTCCCGGCCTTGCGGGTATTTGGCTGCAATTTTCCTGAGGGCACGTTCAACCTGTTGGATGGTCTGTGAAGTAGCTTTCATAATCTGTCGTTTTACTTATACTCGTATCAAAGGTACAAAAAAAACAAATCCCAAAAGCAAATCCATGGAAAATAAAAATCCTTGCCCCCAAAAAGACATCAGTTCACCCAAACATAGCCGGATTGTACAGGGAGCCACCTCCTACAATCCGGCCACGAAACGCGAAATTTTAATTTTTCCTACTTTTCTACCACTGGAACATAATGAAACAATGCTTCGTCTCTTATTTTGCCGGGTCGTAGGCTTCGCAAATCCTTTCAAAATCAAACGGGCCGATTTCCCCATCATCCAATGCGGTACACAAATCCGGATCGTCGGCAAAGTATTCCATCAAACTCTTACGTGCCCGCTTTTTACTGGAATCGGAAGAACACACCACCGTACCTTCCTCTTCACCCGGACGGAAAGCAATGTAGCTGATGGACGTGCCGGACACTGTCATCGTACCGTCCTTACCCACAAAGAAGTCTGCGGCATAAGCAAATATGGCCACATGTTCTCCAACAGCCTTCGGTGTCATCCATTTCTTGTCCTTATACACCATGGCAAACTTGGAATCGGGCATCTTCGGGTTCCAGGCCGTCAGATACGCGATATCCTCGGACTCCACTTCTTTTTTGGTACCATCCGCCAACTTCAGGTTCACATCCCGGGTACCTCCATTGGGCATCCGGGCCTCCCCTGCCAACACCGTACCGTCATGCAACTTGATTTCCATAGGGAAATCCTTCACTTCACGTGCCACTTCTATGGCACCCGCCACCAATTGGCACGACTGCAAACCGGCCAAGGCCATCAAACCCAAGACCAAAGACCAACCTACATTCTTTTTCATACGCTTCTTGTTTTAAACTTTTATTTATTTCCCGCATCCGGCATCAATAACTTGCCGAAGGCTTCTTCCAACGAAAGTCACTCGTACGGAAACCTATGCGCAGGCCTATCCCCCAATTGAATTCCTCACCCACATAGGCTCCTTGCAAAAAACCACCAAGGGAAAACGAACGTCCGAATTGGTGCTCGTAGCCCAAACGGGCCATCCCCCAAAAGCCATTCAGGTTCTCGTCCCGGCTATCCCTCAAAACATCATCGCACACGTCGTATTCATAATCCACCACTGCATAGCCACCGTAAAGGTTCAAGTAAAAACGGTCGATTTGGTTGCTCAACAAATCGAAACCCGGCCCTAAGGCAAACAACATCTGCGTCTTCTTGTCAGCCAAATTATCGCTGACGGGGCCGAAATCCGATTCCAACGTAATCGGCTTGGAACCTTCGTAAGTTGACAAGCCGACCAGAAACGCACCGTACACACGCCGCTTGGAATGCCCTTCGGCCTCGACCGCCAAGGTGTAACCGGAGTTTTCAAACGTGTGGGCAAAGTTCTCATAGGCACCGGAAAAAGAATATTGGGCCCACCCATGCCCTTGCGCCCTTACCGAAACTACAGCGCAGCACACCATAGCCAACATCATGTAAAACCTCATCCGTTTCATACATTACCTCCTTTCTCCGTTTCGTCCATCCCGTCCTGCAATGGAACGGCCATCACTTCATAGCTTCCATGCCCTTGTTCCCTTCCGGGAGTATACCGGTTGCAGATTTCTTGAAAATCAAAAGCATCCACCTCTTTATCTTCAATCTGCCCACACAATACGGGATCGTCGGCCAACAACTTGCACAAAGCCTTTCTTACCACAGCCTTTGTCCGTCCCAACGTGGAAAGGAATTGCCCCTTTCCATCTTCCTTAATGCCTATTATATACACATCCCCATCAGCAAAACTCATAGGAGCCAACTCACCCTTGCGGTTGAATCGCCAATCAAAGGCCAACAAACCTATTTTCAGATGCCTGCCCACACCTTGGCAATTAACCCAACCCGGTTTGCTTTCCTTTCCGCCACGCGCCACGTAAGGCACATAAACAAACACCCCGGACTGCTTTCCGTCACGCCTGAAACGCAACTGTTCCACTTCGCCCGACTTGATTTTAACCCGCTTGCCCTCATCCGTCACCAAACGAAACGACTTGCCTTGGAAATCAGGTAAAAACGTCTTTCCCACATATCGTGTACTGTCCGCCATCAAGACCATGGCCTCTTCCTTTCCTATTTCTTCATGGAACAAAGAAGCTACGCTACACGAAGGCAACAGACAGACCATCACCATACATGCCCCCATCTCTGCAATAGGAACGGATAGCCTTTTAACCAATTCTTTCATAAACCGTATTATTTTAAGTTTATTCACTGTCATCATTACGAAGTACACTGCAAATATACATATCGATATGTATATACCATATAAAAAACCACAAGTTTAACCCTCATTAACACACAAAAAAAAACGGAAACTAAATCTTCTTATAACAAATGTATCATCAAGAAACTTGTTGTTTTTTAGTTACTTTTGTAATAGAAAAAACATGCAAGCACAAAATGATGAACGAAAAGAAGAAGACAAGAAAGGCCAGACGCACAAAGGCAGACATAGAAAAAGCCATAAACGAAGCTGCCCGAAGCACCATCATGGAAAAGGGGTTCGCGCAAACGACCATTTTAGACATTATCAAAAAGGCAAAAATAGAACCTGCCACTTTTTACAAACGCTATAAGAACCTGGAAGATTTTTACAACAACTTCACACATCAATTTGATTACTGGTTTAGCGACACTGTCAAACACTCCACGTCCGGAGCGTGCTCGGAAGAACGTTACTCCAACATATTAAAAGGACTACTCAGAGGATTGGGCGAAAGTCCCCTGATGCAGGAACTGCTCAGGTGGGAAGTATCTGACGCAAACGACATAACCAAACATACGGCACAAAACCGCGAACTTCACACCTTGCCACTCGTAGGGGGATATGAAGAAACTTTTAAAAACACAAGCATAGACATCAATGCCGTATCTGCCCTACTCACGGCCGGCATTTACTACCTCACCTTGCACAGCCCATGCGCACCATTTTGCGGCATCGACATAAACACAGAAGAAGGATTCAAACGCATAGAGACATCCTTAGAAAAACTCACCCATATCCTTTTCAACCTGCAGGGGTGGAAATAAGGCATCTCCCGGAATGGAGAGGATTGCCTCCTCTCCATTCCGGGAGATGCCTTGTATACTATGGCAGCACGACCTACGGATTACAACCCGCGTCCGTGGCAGTTCTTAAATTTCTTTCCGCTACCGCAAGGACAAGGGTCGTTACGTCCCGGAAGCTTCTCAGCCACTACAGGTTGCTGCTTCTGCGGTTCACGCGTATCCTGACGGGCAGCTGCCTCCTGGTTGGGGTCGGTCAAGTCCTCGCGGGATTCCACGTATCTCTCCTGACGGGGAGCCAGTTCCGGTTCGGCCTCACGCACCTGTTCGGGCTGCTGCACCGGAATCTGCCCGCGCATCAGTACGCTGACGGTCTGGTTGTTAATCTTGTCCACCATGGCATCGAAGAGCTTCACGCTTTCGAGTTTGAAAATCAACAAGGGGTCTTTCTGTTCGTAGCTGGCGTTCTGTACGGAATGTTTCAGCTCGTCCAGTTCGCGCAAGTTCTCTTTCCACGCCTCGTCGATGGTATGCAGCATGATGGCCTTCTCGAAAGCCTTCACGATGGAACGGCTTTCCGTTTCGTAAGCCTCTTTGAGCGGAGTGGAAATCTGATAAATACGACGTCCGTCCGTCACGGGCACCATGATGTTCTCATACATGTGCCCTTGTGCCTCATACACCTGTTTGATGACAGGCTGGGCCACAGCGGCCAACATATCCGTCTTTTGCTTGAAACGTTCCATGGCAGCCTGGAAGGCCTTTTCGCACAAATCTTCACGCTTCATGCTGTTCATCTCGTCCTCCGTAAACGGCACTTCCATGGCCATGACCTCGATAAAGCCTTCCTTGCAACCCTGATAGTCGTTATTCTCGATGATGTTCACGCAACGGTCCCAAATCATATTGGAGATGTCCATCCCGATACGCTCACCCATCAGGGCGTGGCGACGCTTCTCATAAACCACCGTACGCTGTTTGTTCATCACGTCGTCGTATTCCAACAGACGCTTGCGCACGCCGAAGTGGTTCTCTTCCACCTTCTTCTGGGCACGCTCGATGGCATTGCTGATCATCTTGTGTTCAATCATCTCGCCGTCTTCAAAGCCCAACTTGTCCATCACCCTGGAAATCCGTTCGCTGGCAAACAGACGCATCAGCTTGTCCTCCAAGGACACGAAGAAAACGGATGAACCCGGGTCTCCCTGACGTCCGGCACGACCGCGCAACTGACGGTCTACACGACGGCTCTCATGACGCTCCGTACCGATAATGGCCAAACCACCGGCTTTCTTCACCTCGTCGCTCAGCTTGATGTCGGTACCACGACCGGCCATGTTGGTGGCAATGGTCACCGTACTGCTTTGTCCGGCCTGCGCCACGATATCCGCCTCCTGTTGGTGCAACTTGGCGTTCAACACGTTGTGAGGAATCTTACGCATCTGCAACATCTTGCTCAACATCTCGGAAATCTCCACCGAAGTCGTACCGACCAAAACGGGACGTCCGGCCTTTACCAGTTCTTCTATTTCCGTGATGACGGCCTTATACTTTTCACGCTGTGTCTTATACACACGGTCGTTCATGTCCTTACGTGCAATCGGACGGTTGGTCGGAATCTCCACCACATCGAGTTTATAGATGTCCCAAAACTCGCCGGCCTCGGTTACGGCCGTACCGGTCATACCGGCCAACTTATGATACATACGGAAGTAGTTCTGCAAGGTAATCGTGGCAAAAGTCTGGGTAGCAGCCTGCACTTTAACGTGCTCCTTGGCTTCCACAGCCTGATGCAAACCATCGCTCCAACGACGCCCGTCCATGATACGTCCCGTCTGCTCATCCACAATCTTCACCTCGCCGTCGATGATGACATATTCATCGTCGCGGTTGAACATGGTGTAAGCTTTCAGCAACTGCTGCAAGGTATGCATACGCTCGCTCTTCACGGCATAATCGGAATAGAGCTGGTCTTTCTTCATCACGCGCTCTTCGTCGGAAAGCGACTTGTCCGCCTCCAAAGCCGACATGGCCGACGTGATGTCTGGCATGACGAACAAATCCGGATCGGAAGTAGCCTTAGACAACCAGGCAAAACCCTTGTCCGTCAAATCCACGCTGTTCAACTTCTCATCCACAACGAAATACAACGGTTCCACAGCCTCGGGCATGCGCTTGTTGTTGTTTTCCATATAGATTTCCTCGGTCTTCAACATACCGGACTTGATTCCCTGTTCGGACAAATACTTGATCAAAGGTTTGTTCTTGGGCAACGCCTTATGGCTACGGTACAGTTGCAGGAATCCCTGCTCCACCTTTTCCTTGTCTCCCGAAGCTATCATCTGCTTGGCCTCGGCCAGATATTGCGTAGCCAACTGGCGCTGTACGCCCACCAACTTCTCTACCAAAGGCTGGTATTGTTCGAACAACTGGTCATCGCCTTTAGGCACAGGCCCGGATATAATCAACGGCGTACGGGCATCGTCGATCAATACGGAGTCGACCTCGTCCACGATGGCGTAATTGTGTGCACGTTGCACCAAATCCTTGGGATTCGTTGCCATATTGTCGCGCAAGTAGTCGAAACCGAACTCGTTGTTCGTTCCGAACGTGATGTCGGCCAGATAGGCACGGCGGCGGGCATCGCTGTTGGGCTGATGCTTGTCGATACAGTCCACACTCAAACCGTGGAACATGTAGAGCGGCCCCATCCACTCGGAGTCACGCTTGGCCAGATAGTCATTGACCGTCACCACATGCACGCCGTTTCCGGTCAGGGCATTCAGGAACACAGGCAGGGTTGCCACCAATGTTTTACCCTCTCCGGTCGCCATCTCGGCAATCTTGCCTTGGTGCAGCACGACACCACCGAAAAGCTGCACGTCGTAGTGTATCATATTCCACACCGTATCGTTTCCTCCGGCCGTCCAATGATTGTGGTAATGCGCCGTGTCGCCCTCAATGTCCACGAAATCGAACTTTGCCGCCAACTCGCGGTCAAAATCGTTGGCCGTCACGTCCACAATTTCCTGAGTGGCAAAACGCTCGGCCGTGGACTTCACGATGGAGAACACCACCGGCATGACTTCGTTCAAAGCCTGTTCGTAGCGTTCCAACACGTCTTTCTCCAACTTGTCAATCTGCGAAAAAAGAGAAGAACGGTCTTCAATCGGCATTTCTTCCACCTTTGCCTTCAACTCTGCAATTTTAGCCTTGAGGTCGTCGGCCGAAGACTGCACGTACTTTTTCACTTCCTGCGTCTTGGCACGCAGGGCATCATTACTGAGTGCCTGAATTTCAGGGTAAGCTTTTTTCACGGTCTCTACCAACGGCTGAATCAACTTCATGTCCCGGGTAGACTTATTCCCGAAAAGCTTGCTCAAAAACTTGTTTATATCCATATATTTTGTTTTGTTTTTTATTCACGCGATGCGCTTTGCGCTTCTTTGCGCAAAGTTAATCAAAAAAAGTAAAAGAATAGAAAATTATTTAAATATCTTCATCAGCGGACGGCCGATAAAGGGGCTGCGGAACATGCGTTGGGAGCGCGGATACGCATGAAACGGGCCACAGTGGGGGCGATACAATCCACCGTCACCGGCGTCTTTACCGTTTCAGGCCGTACGTTACACCCAAAAAAGAAAATGGGAAAACCTACGTATGAAGCCCTTTCCAAGGTCTGTTCATGCGTCTCTTCGTTGACAACCTTCCAACCTGGAGATACTTCAATGAAAATATCTCCCGAACGCATCTGGTTGAAGCTGTTCCTCAAACGGCGTATTTCGGTCTCTCCCGCAGACAAAGCCAACCGTTGGGAAGTGTACACGTCTTTTACACCGGCCATCTGTATCAAGAAAGCCTGCGCACGTGTCAGCACGTCGCTCAAATTCAGTTGTTTGTCTTCTATAAGTTTCTGGTTTAAGAACAGTTGCGAGCCGAACTCCGTCTCCACATACTGCCCTTGGCCATATACTGCCATCAGGTACATGTTCAACAACGCAGAAGCACGCGTCACGCTGAACGTACCGGTGGGTATACGGTATTTCGAGAAATCGGTGATTTCGTCATCGGTATATCCCGTAGAAGTAACGACCAATAAAAAACGCCCGGCTCCTACTTTCTTTTCCAACATCGTAATCAACTCTGCCAATTCAAGGTCAAGGCGCACATACGTGTCCTGCAACTCTACCGGAACCTCGGCTACCGGCTTATGATCGAACGTCCCTGCATAATACGTCAGAGACAGGAAATCCGTCACAAGGTCTTCGCCCAACTCGGTATGATCCAAACAATGTTTGGCGAAACGGTTGACCTCGTCATTGACATAGGCACTGGTCTTGAACTCATAAATCTTACGGTCCCCTGCAAACTTATGTGTGAACCCTTTGCTCTCTTGAGGCGAAATAAAGAAATTGAAATTCTCTACAATCGGACTGATTGGGGTCCAGGACAAATCGGAAATACGACCGGACAAACGGTCGGAAACATCATAACGTAAGGCCCAATCCGGATACAGGCCATAATAAGACGTACTGCTCCACTGCCCGGAAGCATTGTCTATCCAAAAAGCACCGTCGGCGGCATGCCCGGCTGCTAAGATTGCAGCATCGGCATCCGGGGCAATGCTGTACACCAAAGCCCGCCCTCCGGTAGCCATCTTCAGTTCATCGGTGACGGTCGAAACATTCAACGCCACCGGAGAGTACTTCTCGGAAGTCAGCCATCCCTCGCACGCTGTGTCGTCCACACAATACATCGGACGCAAAGTCTTACGATCCATCCAACGTCCGCCCACGATTCCATTATCGTAAGGCACCGTGCCCGTCATGATACATGCCACTGCCGAGGCACGGTCTATGTGGGAAAAAGGATAGGCTGCATCCATATAGCTACGCCCGTCGCGCATCACCTTATTGAAACCTCCGGCTCCGAAAAGCGAAGAAAAGGCTTCCATATAGTCCGTACGCAACTGGTCTATCGTCACGTTGACCACCAACCGAGGGACAGGATGCGACGTCTGGGCTTCCATATTGGCCCAGGTCAGTACCATAATCAACGGAGTCAGAAAACGATAGCTTCTATAATGCATGGCTTGCTTATTTTTCTTTTTTTCGATAGCTTATCCAATAACTACACGAACGTAGCAACAAAGCTAAGGCCAAAGGTACAATTACCACACAGAAATCTTGTGGTATCAGGGCAGAAAAAAACATAAATAATATTAAAACCGACGCGTTTAATGGATGGTAGTAAGTTTTTCTCCTTTTAACTGCACACCAAACCACCCACGGCATGGCCACCAACGGAATGGGATTGAAGACCCAAATCTGCCAATTCGAGCCTACTGTGGGATGAACGGAGAAGAAAAAGAGAAACGTGACCACCAATCCGATTCCTCCGACCAATGACATCAAAAAAATGTCTATCCCCCAAAAACATGCATGACGCCACCGTTCCACTACGGTCAACCCCGCCACGCAAAAGAAAAGTATCCATGCTGACAGTGCCGGAGACCAAGGGAATTCTTTCTGTATTTCCACATCACGCCCTTCAACCACTTCCGATTGAGACAACACCAACGGCCGCGTACTGCCGTCAGATTCCTGAATCACCGCGTCATTGGCGTAACGCAACAAATAAAAAGGAGCGAACATCTCGTCACGTACAGAAATAGGACGGTCGGCCTCCGCCCCCAAACAAATGTCATTACCCAATTCCGCCCAAGGATGCTGAGCCGTATACTGATGAATAATCTCGCGATATGTACGGACAGTGTCCTGTTCCGGATAAATAATCTTTCCTTCCACAGCCTCCTCTATACGGTCGCGCGCCCGCGTCGTACAATTATCATAAAGAAAGTTGTAGCGGTATTCCCTGTTTTCCGGACGCATATTCTCTACCAACAACGTCCAAAGCCGTTCCTTCTCCGACGCACTCAGATTCAGCACTTGCTGATAGACGGTCGACCCGCGCTCTTCATATTCCTCGGCAAAGTAAGCAAAAGGCAAGGCTCCAATCTGATAATCACACTCGCCTCGCGTAAAGCGCCATATAAAATTCGGACGGTTAAAGCTGAACACCCCGTAATTAAAAACCCAATCCTCCGCCGTGGTATATGATTTCACACGAATGGCCGTATGGCCATACAAAGAATAAACCTCGGTTCCGGGAGAACAAGTCAAAAGACTCACCTCAACAGAGTCGGCCCGAAAGGCATGAGTCACTCCTCCTATATATAATAGGGTGTATAAAAACAAAAATCTCAAATATCTCATTTCATGCCATATTTAGCTTTGCAAAGTTAGTGCATTTTCCTTTTTGCCCCATGCCATTCACAGAAAAAAGCGAGACGGGCATCTTTTTGACAAAGAATTAATCTGCCATGTTATTTTTTGATTAACTTTGCAACCGCAAAGCATGAACACGTGAACTTAATCATAGACATAGGAAATACGTTGGCCAAACTGGTAGCCTTTGACGGTGACACTCCGGTGGAAGAAATCAAGACCTCAAATGAAACACTGGAACGCCTGCCGGAGTTCGTGAATAAATATGCGTTTAAACAAGGTATCGTAGGAAGTGTGTTCGGCATCACCGCAGAAGCCGAACGACAACTGAAAAGGCTCGACTTCCCTTTGTTGTATTTAAATGCACAGACTCCCGTCCCGATTACAAACGATTACCGGACTCCGGATACGTTGGGGGCGGACCGGTTGGCTGCGGCCGTCGGTGCCTACATGCAATATCCTGGACATGACATCCTTATTGTCGATGCCGGGACATGCCTGACCTACGAATTCATCGACAAAAACGGACATTACAAGGGGGGGTGCATTTCCCCAGGACTTCAAATGCGCCTAAAAAGCCTCCGCGCTTTCACGGCCAAACTTCCGTTGATAGACAGCGAGGGGCCGCTCTTGGACATCGGATATGACACGGAAACGTCTATCCGCTCCGGAGTCATTCAGGGTATGAAGTTTGAAATTGAAGGGCGCATCAAATATTTCCAAGAAAAATACCCGTCCCTTTTGGTTTTTTTAACTGGCGGCGATATTTTTAACTTTGATAGCAAAATAAAAAATCTCATCTTTGCAGACAAATATATAGTGCCCAGAGGGCTAAACCGAATATTAGCATTTAATAATGAGCAGTCATAAACTTATACTATGCGTGTTGCTGACCATGGCAACACTATATGCTCCCGCACAAACCAATGGTTCAAACTCCCCGTATTCCCGCTTCGGACTCGGCAGCTTGAAAGACCAGTCGCAAGGTTTCAACAAGGCTATGAGCGGAGTGGCACTGGGCTTTCGCGACGGGAACCGCATCAACATGCAAAATCCGGCATCTTACTCTGCCATAGACTCTTTATCATTCATATTCGACGTAGGCCTCACGCTGCAAAACGTAAATTTCAAAAGTGGAGGTAATAGTATCAATGCGCACAACACAACGTTGGACTATATCAACGCCGGCTTCCGTTTGTGCCCGGGACTGGGATTTTCATTCGGTTTTATTCCTTTTTCCAGTATTGGATACAACTTCTCGGAAAGCAAATATCTGGGCGACCATTTCAACAGCGGTTCGACCATGACTTATACCAACAGCTATACCGGCGACGGAGGGCTGCATGAGGTGTACGTGGGTTTGGGGTGGAATCCGTTTGCAGATTTGTCTATCGGAGCCAATTTCGGATACGTTTGGGGAAACTATGCCCAAAACATCACACAGACATTTTATGAAGACGGAACAGCCACCAGCGCAAGCAACGGGCTACGCCGACAAATAGAAGCAGACCTTTCTTCCTATAAAATAGATATCGGAGTACAATATCCCATTAAAATCGGCAAAAACGACGTTTTGACTCCCGGTATTACATACGGTATCGGACATGCAATCAACTCTCCTGCCCATTATTACAGTTATGTGGCCAACGGAGATACCACGAAATCCGTCATAGAAAAGGCTTTTGAATTACCCACATCTTTCGGAGCCGGATTGGCATGGGCACACAAAGAGCAATGGAAAGTTGGTTTGGACGTAACTCATCAAAGATGGGGAGAATGCCGTGTGCCTCAAATTATAAACGACAAGTTTGTCAGCACTACGGAAAACTATATGAACCGCACCAAAATTGTGATCGGAGGGGAGTTCCAACCGGACCGTTACAGCAGCAAATACTTAAGACGGGTACAATATCGTATGGGGGCGTCTTTTTCCACACCTTATTATAAGGTAAACGGACATAACGGCCCACGGGAATTCGGTGTAACGGCGGGATTCGCTCTTCCCGTATCCAACAATATCAATAACCGTTCCGTGGTCAATATCGCATTTCAGTGGGGCAGGTCCGTTCCTAGCGTATCATCTTTAATTACTGAAAACTACTTGCGTCTCAACGTCGGTATTACGTTCAACGAAAGATGGTTCATGAAATGGAAGATTCAGTAATGAGAAAGAGTAAGGTTAAGTCTACGACGGGATTGTCCCGTTTGACCCACATAACAGTCTCCGTTTGGGCGACTGTTATGCTTATTTTAATACTCTCGTGCTCTACGGAAAAATCAAACCACGCTCCGGCCGTAAACGAAAACGACTCCTTGCCTTTCATGCAATCGTGGGGCATCTCTACTCTCATTTCAGACTCCGGAGTCATCCGCTATAAAATCACGGCAGAAGAATGGAATATCTACAATACGACCAATCCGCCGCGATGGACTTTCGTAAAAGGCATACTTTTGGAAAAGTTCGACTCCACGTTCCATATCGATTGGTTCGTGCAATCGGATACGGCATATTGCCACAATCAACAACTATGGGAGTTGCGCGGACGTGTGGTCATACGCAACCAAGAGGGTACTGTCTTTACCAGCGAAGAACTTTTTTGGGATATGGACCGTCATGAAATGTATTCCAACATGTTCATGACCATCCGGAAACCGGATGAATTCCTCCAAGGTTATAATTTCCGTTCCAACGAACAAATGACACGCTACTCTGTCAGCAACGCCAATGCCGAAACGCCTTTCAGCGACAGTGGCAGTTCATCCTCCAATGACTCGGTCATGCGTGCCGCTCCCACCAAACCCAATCAGCCATGACACTGACCATTATAGAAATCATCATCATACTGTTGCTCTCCGCCTTCTTCTCGGGGATGGAGATCGCATTTGTTTCTTCCAACAAACTTCGAGTTGAGTTAGACCGCAGCGATGCCAGTCTGACTTCCAAAATTCTGACCATATTTTATACACGTCCGAATGATTTCATCTCGACCCTTTTGGTCGGAAACAACATCGCGTTGGTCGTCTATGGTATTTTAATGGCAGGAGTGATCAACGAATTCGTCCTTTCTCCGATCCATTTAAACCAACACGAAGGACTGAACGTGGCTTTGCAAACCATCATTTCAACCCTAATCGTATTAGTAACCGGAGAGTTCCTTCCGAAAACGCTATTCAAGATAAACCCGAACCGCATGCTGAAGATATTCGCCGTTCCGGCGTTTATAATCTATATACTTCTTTATCCCGTATCCAAATTCACCAGTGCGCTATCTCGCGGCATATTGCGCCTGATGGGACTTAAAGTAAACAAGAAAGCGTCGGAACAAGCTTTTACCAAAATAGACTTAGACAACCTGATACAATCCAGTATCGAATCGGCTCAAAATGAAAACGACATTACGGATGAAATCAAGATATTCCAAAATGCCTTGTACTTCTCGGAAGTCAAAGTTCGGGACTGTATGGTGCCACGAACAGAAATAGAAGCGGTGGAAATCAGTTCATCCATAGAAAACCTTAAAAACAGGTTTATTGAAAGCGGAAATTCCAAAATCATCGTTTACAAAGAAGACATAGACCATATCGTAGGCTTTATCCATTCATCCGAAATGTTCCGGAACCCGGCAGACTGGACTTTACGAATTAAAGAAACTCCCGTGGTCCCGGAAACGATGTCTGCCCAAAAGCTATTAAAGAAGTTCATGCAGCAGAAAAAATCTCTGGCTATCGTAGTAGACGAATTCGGTGGAACTTCGGGAATCGTAACGATGGAAGACTTAGTAGAAGAAATCTTCGGCGATATTGAAGACGAGCACGACAATACAAACTACATTGCCCAAAAGGTCGATGAGAATGAATACGTCCTGTCCGGACGGCTGGAAATAGAAAAAGCCAATGAACTGTTGGGATTGGATTTGCCGGAATCCGAAGAATATGTCACGGTCAGCGGACTGATTCTACACCAGTATCAAAGCTTTCCGAAACTGAACGAAATCATCAGATTCGGCCATTTCGAGTTCAAAATCATCAAGAATACAACGACAAAAATAGAACTTGTACGTCTGAAAATCGTCGAATAACTAAATTTTAGCCCGACAGACATGAATATGTGCGAAGATTTTTGTATCTTCGTGCGCTTAAATCGTTTAAAGAAAATAATAAAAATAATAATCATTTAAATCAATGGCAACATTACAGAAAATCAGAGCTAAGGGGCCTTTGCTGGTCATCGTGATCGGTCTGGCTCTTTTTGCATTCATTGCCGAGGAAGCCATGCGCTCCATCCAGTCTGCTTCTAACGAAAGCAAGCAGCAAGTCGGCGAAATTTACGGAGAGCGGATTTCAGTACATGAATTCCAAAACTTAGTGGACGAATATGCGGAAGTTGTGAAGTTCACCAGTGGCAACAGCGCACTCAACGACCAACAACTCACTCAATTACGCGACCAAGTTTGGAACACATACGTCAACAACAAACTCATCGAGCACGAAGCTGAAGAATTGGGACTAACTGTCACTGACGCAGAAATCCAATCCATTATTTCGGAAGGCAACAGTCCCATACTGATGCAAACACCTTTCCGCAACGAACAAACCGGCCGTTTCGATGCCAATGTACTGAAGAAGTTCCTGACCGATTATGAAGGCATGAAAACCAAAAGCGAACAGATGCCGGCCGAATACATGGACTACTATAACAGTCTCTACAAATTCTGGATGTTCATTGAAAAGACACTCCGTCAGGAAAGTCTTGCGCAAAAATATCAAGTACTGCTGAGCAAAGCGATGTTAGGCAACAAAATCATAGACAAGGCCGCATTCGAGGCACGTACCAATGAAAGCGACATTATCATGGCTGCCGTGCCCTACTCTACCATCAATGACAAAGATATCAAAGTGGAAGAAAGCGATTTAAAAGCCAAATACAATGAGTTGAAAGAAAGATTCAAGCAAACAGCCGAAAGCCGTGACATTAAATTTATCGATGTTCAGGTCAAAGCCAGCGCAGCCGACAAAGCAACCTTAGACAAAGATATGGCGGAAACAGCCACAGCTTTGGCTGCTGGAGGCGACATTGCTAAAATTGTCCGTGAGAGTGGCTCTACGATTAATTACAGTCCGCTTCCGGTCAGCAAGAACATATTCCCCAACGACATAGCTTCACAGTTGGATTCCATGGCTGTAGGACAGATGAAAGCTCCTTATTATTATGCCGGAGACAACACGATGAACATCATCAAGGTTATCAACAAGATTTCCGCACCGGATTCCATCCAACTTCGTCAAATACAAGTGGCAGGTGCCGATATGAATGCCATCCAAAAGACAGCCGACAGCATCATGACGGCATTGCACAACGGTGTGGCTTTCGATTCCATCGCCAAGAAATACAACCAGACCGGCGAGAAGACATGGATTACTTCACGTAATTATGAAGGTGCTCCTTTGGACGGCGACAACTTGAAGTTTATCAAAACCATCACCAACATGCCGGTAAATGCCACCGAAAAGATTGACTTTACCCAAGGATGCATCATCGCACAAGTGACAGACCGCCGTGCCATGATCAACAAATATGATGTGGCCGTAATCAAATGCCCGATTGAGTTCAGTAAAGACACTTATGCAAAAGCTTATAACGACTTCAGCCACTTCATTGCTTCCAATCCTACCCAAAAGGACATCGAAGCTAAAGCACTGAAAAACGGCTATAACTTACAAGAGCGTAAAGACTTGTTCAACAATGAACATTATGTAGGAGGAGTAAGCAACACGCGTGAAGCCATGCGATGGATATTCAATGAAGACACCGAAATAGGCAATGTATCTCCTCTTTACGAATGTGGTGAGAACGACCACATGCTTGTGGCCATCCTTACCGGTATACACAAGGAAGGTTACCGTACGATGGAGGATATGAAAGAATATCTCACGCAAGAAGTCATCAAGGACAAAAAAGCCGAGATGCTGAAAGAGAAACTGGCTCAGACGAAGAGCATAGCAGACGCCATGAAAGTACAAGGTGCCGTAAGCGACACTATCAAGCATGTGACGTTCAGTGCCTCCGCTTTCGTAATGAAGACCGGCTCTAGCGAACCGATGTTAAGTGCCGTAGCTAGCAAAACAGCGGCCAATCAATTCGCAGGCCCGTTCAAAGGTAATGCCGGAGTTTACACGTTGCAGGTTATCAATAAGAACAAATCGGCCGAGAAGTTCGACGCTAAAAAAGAAGAAGCTCAACAAGAGTCTCTCAACATGCGCGCCATCAGCCGTTTTGCCAATGAACTGTATGAAAAGGCCGAAGTAAAAGACAATCGTTACCTCTTCTTCTAAGAAAAAGCAGAGACTTTACGACAAAAACAATAGAAACCTACAAGATGATATGGTCTTGTAGGTTTTTTTCGTTATATTTGTAGAGTAGACCTTTCTACCCATTAAAAAGAATATTATGGAAGATTTCAACTTACTGGCCCCTCTACTGCTGGCCATTGTCGGCTTGTTAGTCGGCGCTATATTAAAGTCCATACTGAAACGAACCGGTTTTCCCTATACCGTAGGACTATTTGTATTCGGTTTACTGATAGGCCTCCTCAACCGTTTTCATTATTTCGACTTCATGCCACGCGTAGAAAATGCAGTGGCAACCGTAGCCGACACGAATCCGGATTTCATTTTATATGTTTTCCTCCCCATTTTGATATTCGATGCGGCATACGAGATGAACATGCACATCTTCAAGAAAACATTGGCCAATTCCACCCTGTTGGCTGTTCCCGGATTAGTAGTCTGCATGCTGCTTACAGCCGCCCTCATGATTGGCATCAGCCTATTTGCTCCAGAGTACGCCTCGTGGACATGGCCATTGGCTCTCATGTTCGGCGCCCTCATCAGTGCAACCGACCCGGTAGCCGTCGTAGCCTTATTGCACGAACTGGGTACCAGCAAACGCTTCTCCACTTTAGTAGACGGAGAGTCTTTGCTCAACGATGGAACCGGCATCGTATGTTTCATGCTGTTTTTCGGAGCCTATACGCTTAGTGGAGCAAGCACAGCTTCTCCCGTAGTGCAATTTCTGGAAGTCGTTATTGGCGGAATACTTTTAGGATTCTGCCTGGCCCGACTGACAATCTGGTTCATTACACGTATCAACTCGGAAGAGATGATACAAAACAGCGTCATCATCCTTTCCGCCTACGTCACGTTTATTCTGTCCCAATACTATATGGGCACATATCCGGTGTCATCGCTTTAGTGGCTTTCGGACTGACTATCTCTTATACCGGCCGGCCCAGATTGAAACCGCAAGTCAACGTATTCATGGAAAAGTTCTGGGGACTTCTTACCCATATAGCCAATACATTAGTTTTTATCATGGTCGGTGTGGTCATCGCAGAGAAAGTAGACCTGAATTGGTCCGACCTCATCATTTTGCTGCTTGTTTACGTAGGACTAAACCTCATCCGGTTTGCCATGATCATGCTTTTCTACCCCGTTATGAAAAGATTGGGATACGGACTTTCCAAACGCGAGTCCGTCATCCTGACATGGGGCGGCCTGCGCGGTGCATTAGGTATGACACTGGCCCTGATGGTTTCTTACACACCGGGAATTCCGGAAGACATTAGGCGACAGGTCTTGTTTCTCAC
>ENA-ORSM01000979-ORSM01000979.1-human-gut-metagenome-genome-assembly--contig:-NODE-979-length-24125-cov-2.390611_pt1 | contig 24125 bp, 9 predicted proteins | sample MGYA00241903_ERZ509170 | MGnify/ENA primary metagenome ERZ509170 (study PRJEB26280, sample SAMEA2338784) | human gut metagenome | biome: human gut; feature: human-associated habitat; material: faeces...
CGGTAGATACCGCAACAGATGCGAAGATCCGAAGAGCGTTTCGTGAAGAAATTCCGGATACAACGAAACTGATCATCGCACAGAGAATCTCAAGCGTACAGGATGCTGACCGTATCATCGTTATGGAAGACGGTAAGGTCAATGGATTCGGTACACATGAAGAATTATTGGAACAGAATGATATCTACCGTGAAGTCTATGAATCACAGACCAGTGGTGGCGGAGATTTTGACGAGAAGGAGGGTGAATAAGATGCCGGGACCGGGAAGACAGCCGAGAGGAATGAAAGCACAGGTAAAAAATCCGGGTGAATTATTCCTCCGCCTTATGAAATATGTATTAAAAGATTATAAGTTTCACTGCATCAGTGTAGTAGTATTAATTGTTGTCAGTGTTCTTTGCAATGTGCAGGGAACGATGTTCATGAAGAACCTGATCGACGAATATATCACACCATTTTTATTATCAGATAACCCCAATTTTACACCGCTTGCACATGCGATAGCAGCATTTTATGCACTGGGTGTACTGGCAACATTTGGTTATAACCGTCTGATGGTCAATGTGACGCAGGGGACACTACGCAATTTAAGAAATGATCTGTTCTCTCATATGGAGAAACTACCGGTCAAGTATTTTGATACGCATGCACATGGAGATATCATGTCGGTATATACGAATGATATTGATACATTAAGACAGATGATCAGCCAGAGTATGCCGCAGCTTCTGAACAGTGGGATTACGATCATCAGTGTATTTGTCAGTATGTTGATCTTAAGTATCCCACTTACGGTCGTAACGATGATCATGGTCGGAATCATGGTATTCTGTTCAAAGAAATCTGCCGGACAGAGCGGGGCATATTTTGCAAAACAGCAGAAAGACCTGGGAACTGTGAACGGTTATATCGAAGAGATGATGAACGGACAAAAGGTGGTAAAGGTATTCTGCCATGAAGAGGAGAACATGCAGAACTTCAAGAAGCTGAATGATGAACTATATGTCAGTGCAGACAAAGCCAATACATTTGCCAACGATACCAAGATTCCTTACAACCCGAATCTTCCCTACGGCATCAATCGGCTGGACGGCGGCTACGACGAACGTTCATGGGGTATGCCAATGCTGGGAATGCAAGTAGTAGGTCGAAACGGACAAATCAAACCCTACCTCCCTACTCCGGAAAACACGACCGCCATGTATCAGACCGCTTATGCCTGGACAAACAACATTTCCATCGAACGTGCAACGGAACACGTTGCCACCCGTATCGGCTTTACTAACCTACGTAGCAATGACGTATTGGAAGGACTGAACAACCTTACCCGTAATTCATTCAGTGTACGTACCAATGTCAAGTTGACAAAAAAATTGGATATTGACTTGAATGGTCGTTATACTCATGAACATGTAAACAATCGTTCGTATCGTAACAACTCGGATCGTAATCCGATCTATACTTTGATAAATATGCCCCGTGACCTCTCCGTTGGCGAAATGTATCCATGGAAAGACGAAAATGGCAAACCGACCGCTCTCCAGTTCAGAAGTCCGGTATGGATGCTTAATGAACTCTCCAACCAAGACAAAGGAGAATGGTTACTGGCTGACGCTACGCTGAATTACAGTATCACAAATGACTTGAGAGTACGCCTGAAAGCAGCACTCGACCTGAATATGAAAGAAGGATATGAATTCCGTAATATGTATACTCCAGGCGATGCAGATGGCTATTACAAAGAATTTACAGAAAAAGCACGCAATTATACTTACGAAGCCATGCTGTCTTACAACAAGACCTGGAAAAGTTTCAATGTATCTGCCAGTGCCGGCGCCAATATGCAGGACTTCGTATTTAAGAAAGGGAACTCGGAAATTGGGACATTAGCTGCAAAAGACTTTATTTCTCTGACAAATAATGGCGCTACCATTAAAACATGGCCGGAATACAATGCTAAAAAGAAACAGGCAGTGTTCGGTACAGTCAGCCTAGGCTACAAAGATTTCATCTATGTAGACGTGACAGGCCGCAATGACTGGTCATCTGCCCTACCTTCCGATAATCGTTCTTATTTTTATTCTTCTTACGGTACGAGTTTCGTGTTGACAGAGTTAGTAAAAAGTATTCCTAAAGATTGGCTATCTTATGCCAAGTTCCGTATTTCCTATGCCAAAGTAGGTAACGACACTGGTTTTGACCAGTTACTAAACGGTTTCACTTACAATAACTCTTACCTGGGAGATATGGCTTGGTTCGAAAGTGAAAATAAGCGCAAGACCAACGCGCTAAAACCAGAAAGTACGACCTCTTTTGAAACAGGTTTCGACCTTCGTTTCCTGAAAGACCGTGTCTCTTTAAATTTCACCTATTATAACAAGAATACCAAAGACCAAATCCTGACTTCCACTATCAATGGAGTTAGTGGATACGGAGAAGCATTGTTCAATGCCGGTGAAGTAAAGAACTGGGGATATGAACTGACATTAGGTGTCACTCCTTTCCAAAATAAGGACTGGGAATGGAAAGTGGACGTAAACTGGGCCAAAAATAATTCAGAAGTGATTTCACTGGCTAGTGGTATGGATTACATGACACTGACTAGTGTACAAAACAGTGTTGAATTACGTATTGTAAAAGGTAAACCTTTAGTAAGCCTCTATTGCCGCGAACCATGGAAAAGGAACGAACTAGGACAAGTACTGGTAGGTGCTAACGGTCGCCCTCTATCGGGTGAAGCTAAGTTCCTGGCAGACGTAGAACCGAAATGGACAGGAAGTATACGTACTTCATTACGTTGGAAGGATTTATCCTTCTCCGCCATGTTCGACATTCGTATGGGAGGTAACGTATGGTCGGAAACAGCTTTCGTAGGTTCTCGTAACGCAGAAACAATCATGTCATTGGGAGGACGTGAAGCACACTTCTTCTCCAAAACAATTTTGAATGAAAACGACCAGACCGGCTATCTTGGTATCCTTGATTCCAAATATGTACCCAATGGCATGAGTAATATTTATATGGATGCTTCCCGTCCCAAAGGAATGAATATTCCCGGAGCCGTTTATGATTCTTCCGTACCTGGACTGGCCGGACAACCATGTCAGGCTTGGATCGAACCAATCAACTACTGGACAAACGATAGCGGCAGAAATGGTGAGCTATATCTATATGACGCTTCTTACGTGAAACTGAAAGAAATCTCATTGGGATACAATATTCCGAAAAGTTTATTGAGAAAGATCGGATTCATACAGTCCATGAGAATTTCGGCTGTAGGTAGAAATGTAGCTATTCTCCACCAGAATACCCCGAAAGGTATCGATCCGGAAGCAACTTCATCCATGGGAATCCAACAAGGTCTGGAACGAGGCTTCAATCTGCCGACCGCCACTTATGGTTTTGACTTTAAGATAACTTTCTAAAACAGTATCAACAATGAAAAAGTACTTATATACACTATGTACCGTAGCTCTGTTGGGGCTAGTTACATCTTGCGTGGATAGTTTCGACACAACCAATCGAAATCCCGACAAGCTTTATCTGGATGATATAGATATCCAAAAAATCTTTCCGGGTAGCATCTACAAATCACTGAATGTATTGTCTGAAATGAACTACAACCACTATGGCTATATGGCACGCTACGTAGTTTCATGGACCGCCCCCAAAAGCATGGACAATATCGGTGACAGATTTTATAATTTCTATAAGAAAGTGCTGGGCGACATAGCCATCATGGAAGAAAAGTACGACCGTGATTCCAACGGAAACTACTGGGCGATACTGACTACGTGGAAAGCATATCTCTACTCCGTACTGACCACCACCTGGGGACCAGTACCAATGGATGCAGCCTGCAAGGAAACCTATGGAAACGTATATTACTACAACAGTGAAGCGGAAGTAAATATGCAAATTCTCCGTTGGTTGGACACAGCAGTAGACATATTCGACCCCGAAGGAGAAAAAATGCTGAAAGATCCTTTTTACCCCGGAACAGGCGGTGAAAGTGATATCGAAAAATGGCGCAAGTTTGCCAACTCATTACGTCTGGATATAGCTATCCGCATGATGAATATGAAAAAAAATCCCGAAGCTACCACATTAGCACGCGAACAGATTGAAAAAGCATTGAACCCGACCAACCGTAATTATCTGTTTACATCCAATGATGACAATGCAGCAGGACGTTATGGAACGGACCCTAATGCCGATGTGTCTCTATATTATGAACGTATATTGAAAGAATTCGACCTGGGAACAAAACTGGAAACAGAACTTGGTGGTTTGACTTACCCTGCCATGAATGAATATTTCTTCTGTTATATGCGTTCATTCCAAGATCCACGTTTAAGCAAATATGCACAACAATCACGCAATAATAATACCGTAGGAGCCAAATACGAGTCAGAGAAAGATTATCGTGCGGTAGTAAGAGATTCTTTGTGGTCGACAAAAGAGAAACGGTTCGTACAAGTATCTTATCGTATTCCATACCTTCCTCGTTTTGAAATGAAACAAACACCAAGCGGGTGGCTTACTGGTAAGGATGAACACAACAACGATCTGCAAAGCCTTTATTCCACCGCCTCTGTAAGCATCGAAGGCTATACTTATGCGCTAGTTCCACGCGACTTTATCAAGCAAGACGCGACTATAAAACTGCTGACATGGGCAGAAGTAAACTTCATGTTGTCGGAAATCCAACTACGCAAGGAAGAATGGGGTATCAACGTAGCTCTTCCGCAAAGTGCCGAACAATACTATTATAATGGTATTAACGCTTCCATGAACGAGTACGGAGTTACTACAGGCATCTCCGAATATTTGGAACGCGACGGCATAAAATGGAATACAAACGGTTTGGGATGCCATGATTATCGCAACTTTTATAAAGCTGACATCAATGGTAAGGGCGGCTACAAAAACAACCTGCAACAAGTATGGAAACAACGTTACTTCGCTACATACTTCAACGGATATGCCGGTTGGACTCTGGAACGCAGAACACGTGTGATGAATTACCCTCCGTTCTTCTACAACAATCCGGAAAATAACTACGGAACCTACGGAGCCAACTTGCTCGACCCCATTCCCGAACGATTGCAATATCCAATAGATGAACGTAACTGGAACATGAACTATTACCGGGAAGCCTGCCGGATGCTGCAATCCGCATCGAAGACTCCCCGTCCCGACGGTGCTTTCGACGACAACTTCTACACTCCGCTTGCTTTTGCCGGATCTTACAATATGGAGGGTCTGTACGACCGTTGGAAAGAAGGATATTTGATGTACAACAATGAAATGGTGGCTCATTGGTATGGTGACACACTGGAAGAGTTCTACGATAATGTTCTGAAAGACTATCCCGAGTATTCACATCTGCAAGGAGAAGACCGCTTGGCAGCAAGTATCAATTTTATACGTATTGAAGAAGACAAATAATCAATTATTAAATAGACAGATATGAAAGGATTGAAATACATTACCGGATGTTCCTTGACTTTGCTTCTTCTGGCAGCATGTAATAAGGAAGAGGGACCGAGCATTGATGACTATTTCTTGAATTATGAAATTCCGGAAATTCCTGTCACCGAAGACTATCAGGTAGGCATTTTCTACAACAAGAACGGTGATTTGGCTCAAACGCCAAACGGTGAGCCGAACTTTACCCGTTGGGAGCTTCTGACGAAGCTCGATAGCGAACTAAGCGCAAAGACCAACTACAACAACCTGACTCCACAGATCATGCCCGAGTCGCAACAGGAAGGTTTACTCGAAGTAAAAGGTGACGATCAAAGTTTCCGCATGATACCCATGGTGCAGCAACATGTGAACGGTTGTATAGAAGCCGGAGCAAACTTTATGATTCTACCGGAATTGGGAGCCGATATCAACCAAGGTCCCGGCACACGTCTCAACAGAAGCGACTCCTTGCTCGTCACTATGTTTTTGGGACGTTCGGGCAGAGGTGGGAACAAACTGCCAATGCCGCACATGGGACAACCAGGCAGGGACTTTATTGATTTGAAAACAATGAAAATAGTAGTCAGCATTAACTGGAACTCTATTGTCGACCTGCCGCCACAACTTTCTTCAAGCAACTGTATCGAAGATGTAGCAGGTAAAGAGTATGAAGGAGTCAATTACACCCGTCAGGAGTTACTGAACAACTTTTTTTGTGAAATAGCCAAATGTTTTTTCTCCGACGAAGGTTACTACAAGGTGGGAGGCAATCGTCCTATGGTCTACATCAAAAATAAGACTGCCGAAATCTATGCAAAAGATTCAAAAGCCATGTATGACAGTATCCGTAGGGCGGTAAAAGAAGCTACAGGTTATGACATTTATATTGTAGCAGAAAGTGCGGATGTATGGTGCAACCAGATGCGTTATCAATATTTCTACATGTCAGGTGGTGTAGATGCTGTGGCAAGCCGCAACATGTATGACCAATCAGAAGTAACCCGTTCGTACATGTATCCGCAGATGATAGACCAAAATTGGAAATACAACCGTGAAACGGCATTGCCTGCCTTTGGTGACGGTAGTATGGAACTTATTCCTACTGTAGGGCCGGGTTGGAACAAACTGATACAGGATGGACGCGGCGCTATCGGCAACTCCCCGATTGTGAAAAGAGATCCTGCCACTTACCGTACCATTTGTAACGTAGCCAAAATGAATGCTGGACGCAACCGGCTGATTTTCATTGATTCCTACAATAAATACAACTTTGATTCATTCATTGAACCGACAGTAGAAGGATACGGCAACGGATACGGAAAGACATACCTGCAAATCACCCGTGAGCAATTCAAGAAAAACTAAGAATGCACGTTAACTTTTTTAATGACGAAAAGAATATGAAAAATAAATATTGGAAATACATTTGTCTGCTAGGTCTGGGAGCTTTCTGCTGGGCGTGTTCGGACGACAATCCGGATGGCGGACAAAATTCCGGTGAACCGGGATATGAAGGCGGACAAGGAACGGAACAGGAAATCACCCGTTCTTACAAACTAGGCACGTTGGCGGGATTTGAAGGAGAAATCCGTAAACAAATGGATAGATCTTACACCGATGCCTCTACCATGTACAACCGCTCACTGTTCTACCGTTACGTAGAATCAGCATTTCCCGGTCAGGCAGGAGAGCAAGACCCGCTACCGGGCAACATTACCGAACAAGACTGGTGGGACAACTTTGTAGAAGAAATTGCTTATAGCGGTCAGGATTATGTTGCCATGAACTGCCGCGGTATGGCGAATGATAATGTTGACCACGGACGTCCCGACAAACTTTTGGACTTAATGGCCGCTATCGAACGCAAAGGCGTGGCGCATAAATTTAAAATCGCAATTTTCGATGATACTCCCGCTTCATGGGCTGCTGCCCGCAATGCGCATAAAGGATTCGGATATGCCGACAAACCGATGAATGGTCCCAACCGTTACATAGGTTCCGAGTATCCGCTACTTTTCATGGATCCGGAAAAAGAAGATGCCAAAGGGGAAGGAAATAAGTTCCGTAACGACATCTATCAATATATATGGGACTTCAATCTGAAAAAAGCATTCGAATATGTGCCGCGCGAATATTGGTTCGAAATAGACGGACGTCCCGTCATCTATTTTTGGAACCCCAACGGCTTCCTGCAAGATTCCTATCTCGGAGAACTAACGGAACAAGATCCGGACAACTATAAAAGTACTACCGGACTTGATTATACGAAAGCAGATGCTTACAACGGTAAATTGAGTTATATCCTCAAATGCCTTAGCGATGACTTTAACGAAGAATATGGCGTACGTCCATTCCTCATCATCCAACGAGAATGGACAGACCGTGACTTCTCATTAGTAAATTGTCCTTATGTAGACGCCATTCACAACTGGTTTGCAGCTCCTTTGTCAAAAGTAGGTATGACCGAAGAAGAAAAAAAACAGTTTGAAGAAGAAATGAAATATAATACCTATGTATCCGCCTACAACTTCAAAGGATTCAGTGTGGGTAGCGGTTGTCCGGGCTTTGTACAAGGTGACCGTAGCCAGACACAATGGCAGTTCATCGATGCCAGACATGGAGAATATGCCACTGAAATGTTTGAATCATTCCTGACTTTCAAGCCAAATCTCGTATTTCTCGAAGGATTTACAGACGGTGTAGAAAACGCAGCTTGGTGGCGCAGTATGGATAAGACCTACTACGACTACCCTAACCAGCGCATCAACCTGCTTCGTAAGTATGGCAATCATCCCTTCCCGACCGAACAAAAACTGGAGGCTGAAGCTTGCGACTACTGTTACCAAGGTACCATATCTGACAAAAAAATAGAATCATCACAACAAGAAGATAAAATGAATAACGCTCCGGAGCAGTATGTCGTGAAACGTTGTTCCGACACAAAATATAATGGGGGCTGGCATACAGATCTCACTGCCGACGGATTGAATGCATTGAGATGGAAAGAACTACCCTTCAGAAGTGGAGAGTCTATTATCCGTTTCCGTTATGCAAGTGAAGGTGAAATTACCGTATGTTGCCAAATCGGTAACGAGATGACGCAAAAAGTCACACTCCCGGCTACCGGCAATGCATGGGAAGAAACCGAAGTGGCAGTCTATACCCGGGACACACGTGGATATGCAGACTTTAATCTGGCAGTAATCGAAGGAGCTATCAGTTTGAATTATGTAGAAATTATCACAAATAAATAAGGAAACAAATAAATTATTAAACTAAAATTGATCTATGATGAACAAAAGATTATTGAACAATCTCCTCTATGGAGCACTGTTGCTTTCAGTAGGAACAAGCGTTTTTTCCTGTAAGGATTACGACGACGATATCGCAGGCCTGGATAACCGTATTTCAACGGTTGAATCTGATATGGAAAGATTCAAAGAGAAAATTCAAGCGGCTTTAGATGCCAATTTAACAGTAGCTTCCTGGTATCCTAGTGATGACTTCTCACAATATACCATTGTATTAAGTAACGGAGACGAACTTCGTTTGCAGGCTTCCGGACAGTCCACGCCTTTCTATCAGTTCAAAATAGAAGACGGTGTGTGGAAATACAGCAGCGACAAAGGTGCAGGTTGGTACAATGTAAAGACACAAGGTACCGAACAGGACATTCCCGGAACAGACAAAGACATATTCTTTTATGACTATGAAACTGGTTTTATTTTCATCAACAAATCGGAAAGCGAAGCTACCAAGACAAATATCAGCATTACTAAAGATGCTCCGATTATGGCATTAAACACGGAAAACAAAACGCTCTCCATCTATCTTTACGGCGAGAACTACATTCTCCCGGTACAAGGCGGCGGGTTCAGCGGCATCAGCTCTATTCTATTCCGGAAACAGTATGTTTTCGAAGAAGATAATTTTCTGGAAGCAGCCAGCTATACGAATACTGCCGGTGAAATCATCGCAGCAAACAAGGCTACTGCCAAATTCCGGGTTTTACCCAAAGACATAGACTTGAAAGAAGCCTCTTTCGCTTGCGCCGATATTCACGAACTGGCACTGACACGTGCTGAAGGACAGCTCCCACAATTACTTGTAAATGTAGTCAATGAAGGCAAGCTGGACGAAAACGGCATCCTGACCGTAGAACTTACTCCACAAGATATGACAGCCGAATATTATGGTGCCGTATTGGAAATTACTTTGGACAAAGCAACAACAAGTTCAGATTATTTCGTAGTGAAACCGACGTCTTATAGTGCAACAGACGGTGTATGGGCTTATCGTGAAACCCGTGATATTTATAAAGACTCTGAATCATTACAATTCATCAGTACTGAAAGCGTTGATCTTTCCAAGAAAATAGATTGGGGATTCGGAAAAACAGGCGAAGTAAAGTTTGTGGACGAATTAGGTTTCAATGACCTGGTGGTTGAAAGAAGTTATGAAATATCTGATAACCCTGGAAATGCATTTGCTATTGAAAACGGAATGCTGACTGCTACTTCTGCTAACAAGAGTGGTAAAGTGAAAGTAACTTACACTATCGGTGCAAAAGACGCTAAAGAAAATGAAAAAGACATCATAGAGAAGACTATCTCTGTTTACTCCCTGGATGAAGCAACAGCCAAGAGCGGTGTTTCTTTGTCTGCCGTTAGCGGTATGTTGAGTAACATAGAATCTCTCTACAAAACAACGAAAGTTATCGAAGTGAAAAATTCTCAGACATCATTAGAAAGTTTAGGTATCACTAGTTCCCAAGCATGGAAAGTAGGCTCACAGGAAAATGATACTTGGAATATACAAAAGATGGATACACCTTTGGGAAGCATTACAGAAGAAAGCGAACTGGGTGCTGGTGAAATGTGTCTTTACTACAATGCCGCCACAAAAAAATGCTATATGCTCGTAGGTCCGCAATGCGCAGGTGTAGAAGGCGCCAATCTATTTGCCATGAACGAAGCAGGAACGGACAAAGTCCTTTTTACAAATGCTGATCAAAATGAAGTAGGAATCTATCTGAATAATGTATCTACCAAATATGTGGTAGCCCTCCCGGTGAAGAAAGACGAAATGCTAGTTGATATCTACAACAAAGGTAACATCGACCAAATAGAAAGCGCATCCAAACACAATTCTGTGAAGTTCTTCAAAGAAAAACAATATGCAATTCCCGGCGAATACAACACGACCTTAGGATACAACTTCACAAATGTTCCTCTCAGTAGTCTGTACGACTTCAAACCCGCCGATGCAGAATTTATATTCACGCTAGATCAAAACAATCAGAATGACAAGACCAAAGAACAATGGGATGGCAACTTTAAGTGGAATGCAACCAAAGGCACACTGACACTAAGCAACACCTATGAGCTGGCTAACTATAATTTCCTGAACCAAGAAAACTTCAGCAATGGGGATAACTGCGGTATCAAGTTCTCATGGACATTCAAGGCGGGAGAAGAAGCCGGACAACAAGCTCAATCAAATGGTGACGAACGTTGGTTTATCAAAGACCCTGTCCGTAATCCGGGAACATTCCTTCTCTATCTCTGCTACGACAAACAACCATGCGCCGACGGCAGAATCCTTGGTACAGACGGAGCAGTGGAACATACTCCGGTAGACTATGCCCTCTCCGTATCAGCTTTAACAGGTGATCCGACAAAGAACAAACTCAGTGACTTGGAAGAAGGAAAAGAATATAACTTTGGTCTGGCTTTCAACAACTCGTTCTGGAGACAAGGTTTCCCATACGATGTATGTGGTGGTCCTACAAACAGCACGAAACTGCCGGTATTGGTACAATACAGTGATGCCGCCAAAAATTTGGTCATCACCGACCATTGTAAACAATATTTCTGCAAAAACAAAGCAGAGTTGAAGCTCTTTATTGAAAACAGCGAGACACAGGATCATTTCGAACTGATAGATGAAAACCAATTTATCGTCAAAATCAAAAAAGCGATAGCTCCGGATGAGCACGGAAACCTCCAGTTCCAGGTTCTGTTCAATACAGACTACGCTAATCAAAGGTGGGCTCTTATGTTACTGAACAACCGATAAATCATTCTTGATCATAAATTAAACGGCCATGTCGCGAAATCATCAGCTCTACGCTCTGGTTTCCAACATGGCTGTTTCTATACTAAACATCAGCTTATAATATATATGAATAAAATCAGTAAAGCATTTCTAAGTTGTGTATATAGTATCTTGTGCTTGAGCGTACAGGCACAAGACCAAACTACATGGACAAACGACTTCTCCAATACTGGTGAAAAATTGAAAACAGTAGGCCGGGGAACGTGCAGCATTGCTGACAACGTATTCCGCTCCCAAAACGCTTACGCTTTGTTCGGCAAGCCCGAATGGAAAAACTATACATTTTCTTTCAAAGCCCGTGCTCCTAAAAATGCAGACCAAGTGCAGATATGGGCAAGTTTCCGTAACTATAACCGTTTCGACCGCTACGTGGTAGGTATCAAAGGTGGATTACAGGACGACCTCTACCTAATGCGTACCGGATATATGGGAACAGACGAATTTATGGGTGTTCGCCCGTTGGGTTTCCACCCTGTACCGGGAGAATGGTATCGTATGAAAGTGGAAGTTTGCGGAAACCGTATCCGTATATTCCTCAACGATGAGGAGCAACCTCATATAGATATTACAGACAATAACGCCAATCTGGTTCCGTTGGGAGAAATAGGATTGGGAGGCGGTTGGATAGAGACCGAGTTTGACGACCTCACCGTAACACCGATGGCGGATAACGCACTAAAGGATGTAAAAGTAGCAGAATATCAACAAAAAGCGACTCCGGCAGAAAAAGAGGAGAAACGCCGTCAAGAACGGGCTGCTTATACCCCCATAAAAGTGGAAGCACTCACCGGAAGCCGCACAGATATCACGTTGAATGGCAACTGGTTATTCATGCCGGACTATCAACTAGCCAACAAGAACAAAGCCATATCGACAGAAACGAATGATCAGGATTGGCACATTATGTCCGTCCCTAACTTCTGGACACCGATCCGCATCTGGCTGCACGGCGAAACAATGCCTTCTCCCAAAGGCGCACAACCCAAAGGCGTATCGGACACATACTACCAACAGGAAACTGACCGTTGCGAAAACTACACATTCGATTATCACCGGACAAAGTACGCTTGGTACCGCCAATGGCTGGAATTACCACCCGGGATAGAAGGCAAAAAACTGATACTGACGTTCGACGCAGTCTCTAAAGCAGCCGAAATATACATTAACGGTACATTAGCAACCTCACACATCGGTATGTACGGTGAAATCCGGGCAGACGGCAGCCGGTTACTAAAACCCGGCAAAAATCTGATTACCGTTAAAGTGATGCGCAAAATGGACGGAAGTACCTCCGAATCAGCAAATGCCATTGATTTTTTCTACTCTTCCGTACGCGAAAGTGAACAAGAAGATGCCAAAGTGAAAGTGGACAACAATGTGCTCCTGAAAGAAATCCCTCATGGTTTTTATGGGGATGAACCAGCCGGAATCTGGCAACCGGTAAAACTAAGTATCACCGATCCTACAAAAGTAGAGGATGTATTTATCAAACCTACTTTGAATGGCGCCACCTTCGACGTCACTCTAAAAAATTATGATAATAAACAGAAAGAATTCAATCTTTATACTGATATTATTGACAAAGAAACCGGTGCAGTACTTTATTCCGGATTATCCATTCGAAAACTGCGTCTCAATACAGGCGAAGAACGAATAGAAACCTATACCATAAATAATCTAAAACCCCGTTTATGGACACCGCAGCATCCTAATCTGTATGATTTCAAATTCCGCCTGATCACAGGCAAAGGGACTGAGCTGGACTGTCTGACAGAGACTTCCGGATTCCGTACGTTCGAAGTAAAAGACGGACTTTTCTACCTGAACGGCAATAAGTACTGGTTGCGTGGAGGAAATCATATCCCATTCGCATTAGCACCCAACGATGAAAATCTGGCAAATACGTTCATGCAACTGATGAAAGCCGGAAATATTGATGTTACCCGTACCCATACTACTCCATGGAACAAACTTTGGATGACAGCCGCAGACCGCAATGGCATCGGTATTTCATTTGAAGGCACATGGTCATGGCTGATGATTCATTCCACTCCCATTCCCGATTGTCGTCTATTGGAAATGTGGCGTAACGAATTCTTAGGGCTGTTGAAAAAATATCGTAATCACCCATCCCTGCTCTTCTGGACAGTAAATAACGAGATGAAGTTCTATGACAATGATAACAACTTGGAACGTGCCAAAGAAAAGTATCGAATTATCTCGGACGTAGTGAAAGAGATGCGCCGTATAGACCCTACCCGTCCTATCTGTTTCGACTCCAACTATCAAGCAAAAAACAAGGATAAGAAATATGGTGCCGACTTTATGAACAGCATTGATGATGGTGATATTGATGATATGCACGGCTACTATAACTGGTATGACTTTTCGCTTTTCCGTTTCTTCAATGGTGAATTCCAAAAGCAGTTCAAAATGGCCGATCGTCCACTCATCAGCCAAGAAATGTCTACTGGCTATCCCAACAACGAGACAGGACATCCTACCCGTTCTTACCAACTCATCCATCAGAATCCTTATACCTTAATCGGATATGAAGCTTATGATTGGGCAGATCCCGTCTCATTCCTGAAAACGCAGGCATTCATTACGGGCGAACTGGCAGAAACACTCCGCCGTTCCAACGACCAAGCTTCGGGAATCATGCACTTCGCATTGATGACATGGTTCCGTCAGACATACGACTATCAGAATATTGAGCCGTATCCTACCTACTATGCTTTGAAACGGGCTTTGCAACCTGTATTGGTCAGTGCGGAGTTGTGGGGACGCAATTTGTATGCCGGTGAAAAGTTGCCTACACGCATCTATATAGTGAACGACCGTGAAGACGGTACGGATTTGAAACCTTCCCTGCTTCACTGGGAAATACAAGACGAAACCGGAAAGTGTCTGGCAAGCGGTTGTGAAAAAGTTCCTGCCGTAAAGCATTATGCACGACACTATATCGAGCCAAATATCCAGTTACCGAACACCCTGCCTGCCAATAAGACAAAAACCAAACTAGTATTGAAACTCACAGAAAACGGCTTGCCTATTTCTGCCAATGAATACGAACTACTGCTTGCACGTAAAGAGTGGAACGCAGGTCAGGTGAATAACAGCAAAAAGATTGTATTGCTGGATAAGGATAACACGAAAGCTGTATTCGACTTCCTTAATATCAAATATCAACCGGTTTCTTCCGTTAAAGAATTGCTCGACAGCAAACTGAAAGCCGACCTTTGTGTCATCTCTGGTCTGACAACTTGCAACGATGAAGAAAAAGATTTGCTCCGTGCCTACCAGTCAAAAGGTGGAAAACTTCTTTTCCTCAACAACAAGGAAACTGCCAAAACCGTATATCCCGAATATATCACGGGATGGATAATCCCGACGGAAGGCGATATTGTAATCATGGAACGTAATGACGCTCCGGTATTTAACGACATCGATGTACTGGAACTGCGCTATTTCAATAACAATAAACGAGAAATTCCCATGGCATGTACAGCAACTTTGAAAGCTCACCGCCATAAGAATGTCACAGAACTAGCAGGACAAATGAAAATTCATGCTTACATCGACGGTGGCAAACCAGAAGACCGCATCGAACGGATAGAATCCATGCGCGGGCTAACCATGTTACAAATAGCTGACGGTAAGGGAGTAGCAATCATCTCTACCATGTGCACGGAGAAAGCGATAACAGACCCAATAGCAGGCAAATTGGTAGTAAATATGATAAACTATCTGACTAGTAATAAATAGGTATATAGAAACAAATAAAAGTAGAAAACAGTAACAAATAAAAAGAGGAGCTATATTTATACATACAGTTCCTCTCTTTTTGATATCTGATACCCAAGATAACATAATCAAATTCATAAGAGGTAGATTCAATGATCATAAGAAATAAGTTCAATCTGATATAGTACTAAAAATCAACACCGTATAAGACAGACATTATAGCTTCAAGAATCAGGATCTTACCGTATATCTTTTCCATAACAGTAAAACCGGAAGATGCATGGGCAGGAATTAAATCTTTTAGACAAAAGGACAGAAGGACAAAAGAACAAATTAGCTTTGCAGATACTGTTTTTTCTTTTGTCCTTCTGCCAAAAAAGGAATTTATCCCGGTAAACCGAGTATAAGCAACGTCTATAACTTGATTATCGTCTGCAAACGAATATCTTTGGAAGATGCACCGACCATAACATCAAATGTACCCGCAGGCAGTATAAACTGTTCTTTTGTCGTATCCCAGTAGCGAAGTTGTTCTTTATCAAGTTCAATATCTATGGCACGACTCTCACCCGGTTCCAAAGGAACACGCCGGAAACCTTTCAGTTCTTTTATCGGAACTATACCACCTGTTTCGGGAATTCGCACATATACTTGCGCCACTTCATCTCCTTTTCTCCGTCCGGTGTTCTTCAGGCGAAAAGACACTGTTACTTTATCAGTACTATCTTTTACTTTCAAATCACTGTATTTAAAAGAAGAGTAGCTCAGTCCGTAACCAAAAGGATAAAGGACGTCGCCCTTGAAATACTTGTAAGTACGTCCCTTTGTGATATCATAGTCATCGAACGGCGGCAGCTCATCCAACGATTTGTAATAAGTCAGCGGCAAACGTCCGGCAGGATTATAATCACCAAACAGCACGTCGGCAACAGCCGTTCCGCCCTGCTCGCCCGGATACCAGGCATTCACGATGGCAGGAATATGTTCGTCCATCCAGTTGACAGCCAATGAACTTCCTGCAACAAGAACAACGATAATGTTCGGATTTACCTTATAGATTTCCTGCAAGAACTCACGCTGGTCCGCCGGAAGCTGGATATCATATCTGTCCTGCCCTTCACGTTCGATTGACTTATTGATTCCCATCACAGCAACCACCGTTTCACACTCGCTAACTGCTTTCCCGGCTTCTCCATACAAATCGAGGCGGGTAGCTTTTCCTGCTTGCGGAACTTTCCATTGCAGTTTTGCGATAGCATAATCGCGATTATCATAATATTCTGCCTGTAACTGATATTCTTTCCCTGCTTCCAGTTCAATGGAGACAGAGTCAATAGCCACAGAATGTCCATTCCATGCATCAATCAGCAGTTGGTCGTTAATACGCAAACGGCAGCCGTCATCCGAAGTAAAACTGAATGTATAACGACCGGAAATAGTTGGTTTCAACTTACCCGTCCAACGAATGGAAAGAGGAGATTTGGGAAGAAACGGATCCGGTGCCTGATTGGCAGGTTCAAAATTAATCCAACCTTCCTTACGCACTTTCGGTATACCTTCCAAACGAGTATTATTAAAATATTCAGCAGTCAATCCTTCCGGGAAATTCTCCCCCTGAATAAGTTCCAGACCGTCAGCAGCCGATTTCCAAGGAGCATAAACAACTTTCACTTTCTCACCTACCCTATTTTTAATGCCTTGTAGGACAGAGACAGGCTCTATCACCGGCGCACCGCTATAATCCCCGAATTCACACGTACCAGCATTAATACCTACCACTGCAATTGATTTCAACTTGTCGACATTCAATGGAAGCATATTTTTCTGATTCTTCAATAGAACGATACATTCACGAGCAGCGTCCAAAGCTACCTGTTGATGATCTTTCGAGCCAATGACCGATGGAGAAATCCGGGCATACGGATTACGTTCCTTACTGTCAAACATTCCCAATTTCATACGGGCTGCCAACACATGACAAGCCGCAGAATCAATATCAGCATCTGATACCATATATTGCTTGTAGGCGTTCAGCAGATATTCGTCATACACGTCATCACCGCATTCCAAATCCAGTCCGGCTTTGATTGACAAGGTAGCAGCTGTTTCTTTTGTTTTCACATATTTATGGGCATTAACCAGTAAAGAAGGTCCCCCACAGTCAGAAACTACATATCCTCGGAATCCCCAGTCCTGACGAAGTACTTTTTGCAATAGCCAGGCATTCAACGTGCAAGGCACATCGTTCAATGCGTTATAAGCAGTCATGATAGAAGCAGCTTTCCCTTTCTTTACACACATTTCGAAAGCCGGGAAATAATATTCACGCAATTGTTTTTCAGATATTTGCGGATTGCAGATAAAACGGTTGTGTTCCTCGTTATTGGCTACGAAATGCTTGGGAGTAGAAACGATTTTCAAATAACGGGGATCTTCTCCTTGCAACCCTTTTACAAAAGCTGTTCCCATCACCCCACTCAGAAAAGGATCTTCACCATAAGTTTCCGGAGTACGTCCCCAACGAGGATCACGCGCCATATTCACAGTAGGTGACCAGAAAGTCAATACATCGCTAAATTGCTCTTTCTGATTTCTTCCCTGATCCAATTCATTCCAACGGGCACGCGCTTCATCAGAAATGACAGTAGCCACTTTTTGCTGCAACACCGGATTCCAAGTCGCCGCCAATCCAATAGCTTGCGGAAAAACGGTAAAGCGCCCCGGACGGACAACTCCATGGAGCGCCTCATTTCCATGATAATATTTATCAATGCCCAAACGAGGAATACCAGGCGAAGTAGCACGCAGCAAACTGATCTTTTCTTCCACCGTGAGCCGGGAAAGCAAATCTGCCACCCGTTCGTGCACAGGAGCATTCTCGTTCTTGTACAATTCCTGTGCATATGTAAAAAGACAAGACGCTCCGCACAGAACGCCCGCCAATACAAACTTATGTATTTCTTTCATATTTTCAGTTTTACAACTATGATTCTTCCCTACATGGAAATACCTATTTTATCTTTACCTGTCGGAATCTTGTAAAAAAATCCTACACTGAAGTTATATAACGGATATTTCTTTCCGTATATCACCTTCCCGCTCCTGTCTTCTGGTTCATACTCCGGTCGCAGTGTCGTTTCAGAGTCATCACGCGGATAGATGAAAGAACCGTCCTTATTTTTCTCATCCAAATCTAGATAGTTAAAAAAAGCCTTATACGAATCACTGTCACGCAAATTTCCATGTCCCTGCAATCTGTCTTTTCCTCCCTGATATTCCTCAATAAATGAGTTTGTGCCTGCATACACCACAATGACATCCCCCTGCAGCGGTTGCTGGCAACTCAGCACGACATCTTCCCCGTCTATCTCAACATTTGTGACAGTCTGCCGATTCTCCTGGCGGTAACTGCCCAAATATACTTCAAAACCATAATCTCGGATTTTAGGCAACAGATGAACATCAAATACCAAAGGCGGAACCGGTACATGATATTTGATACGCACCTGATTGGGAAGCTTCTCTCTCATAATCTCGGTAGGTTGCAAAGGTTTAAAGGTCTTGCCCTGCACCTTTGTCTGATAGTAGACCTTTCCCAACATTTCCCCAAACCAGCGATAGCCATTAGCATCCAAATGTCCGCCACGGTCTGTCATCGGATAAATGGGGCCTGCACAAATGATATCAGCATACTCATTAGACGCTTCAAGTTGTGCCATAGAAATAGCAAGCGTATCACGCATATATTGCGCGCCGGTCTGGTAAGTGATAAATACCGGTTTCTCCTGTTGACCGTATTGTTTCAGAATATCATTCTGCATATTATCTTTCAATTGTATAAGCAGTCGCTTATACTCCTGCTTATCCGTAGTATTCGGCACATTGGCACGCAATCCCTTTTCCGGATTCGGATCATAATTAAATTCACCTTGCATCCAAAAGATAACAGGACAATACATTTTCCCATTCATACTGCCGGCTACATTCGAGGCTAATTCCAATGAAGTCCGGAAGTCATTATAATAAGTACGGGTTTCCGACTCTTTGGAGAGTTCCTCCACGCTTGCTCCGCTAACTCCTACCGAGGTAGCCAGAATCTTATCCATTCGAGGGTGTTTCAACCGGATATGATTCACAGCACCCAACAAAGGACACTCTGCAATAGTACCTGCCGACCGACTCTTGAAAAACTTTTCATTTCGGAATGCTACAGAAATATTACCCACCAACGGTTCAAACCGTTCTTCAAGCATATTGCCGTAATTTATCCAGACCTGATTGCCCAACATATAATTTCCTTTCAAATTCTTTGTAGAAATTACCGGATAAGACTGGTGTCCTGTAGATAAACTCTGTCCGTTCATAATAAAGTGCATATACACTTCGCGTTCGTCCTTTTCTGCTGCAAATAAAGAAGTGCAGCAGAATAATATGCTGCACAACTTACAAACAAATAAATATACTCTCATTCTCAAATAGGTAACATCTTATATTTGGTGGTAAAAGCAACCGATTTATCATTATCCTTGTTCAAATTGAAAGGAATCAACTTCTCTTCTCCAGGAGCCAGTTCGTAGTGAACGACATCACCAGCCTTCTTTCCGTCCACAAACATTTCCACCTTACCTGTATCCATCAACGTTCCGACATTCTTTACGCTTATCCATACAGTCTTCTGATTGTTCGTCAGATTTTCCTCTACCTTAGATACGGCAAGAGTAAAGTCTGCACCAAATTCGTGAGTGTAGTCAAGCATTCCCGTAACACCTTTCTTGTTGTCACTGTAACCAACACTATCTTTGATCCTGTCTTTCGCAACATAATCGGGACTCATTCCACCTACCATAACTTTGAATTCTCCTTTCTCCACTACTCTGTCCATACGGTCGTTCAGCAGTGAGATGTCATATGGAGTCAATTCAAAAGAAACGTTTTTCGATTCTCCCGGTTGTAAATGAATACGGGTAAAATCTTTCAGTTCCATCACACGGGTCTTCACACTAGCATACATATCTGTAATATACAACTGTGCCACTTCATCACCAGCACAACCTCCTACATTCTTCACTGTGGCCTGTACCATCACATTTCCATTCGACTTCTCCTGTATCTTCAGGTCCGAATATTCAAATGAAGTATAGCTCAGTCCATACCCGAAACGATAAAGAGGATAAAACTCCATATCTACATATTCATAACGACGTCCTGAAGTCTTAAAATTATAATATAGGGGAAGTTGTCCTACATGACGCGGAAAAGTCATCGGTAAACGACCGCCCGGATTATAATCGCCAAACAAAACATCTGCTGTTGCCGGACCACCTTCTTGTCCCGGCAGCCAGTTTACCAGAATAGCTTTGCACATTTCCGAAGCTTTCAGAAGATCATAAGGACGGCCTGCTTGAAGAATCAGGACCACCGGCTTGCCGGTAGCACAAACAGCTTCCAACAATTCTTGTTGTTTACCCGGTAAAATCAAAGTTGCCCAATCGTTATTTTCTCCACACGTCTTACGCACATTATTGGTAGCCTCACTGGTAGAACAATCTCCTAACACCATTACCACCACATCCGACTGAGAAGCTGCTTTCACCGCCTTCGGAATGTTCGTTGCGTCCGGAGTAGTAAAGTCACATCCCTGTTCGTAAAGCACTTTAGTCTGTTTGCCCACAGCAGCCTTAATTCCGCTCAATACAGATTTTAATTGTCCAGGTTGCAATTTTGGAGTATAGTCGCCCGGTTGAAGATCGTCCGCTCCGGGACCTAGTACGGCAATTGTTTTCAACGTCTTCGACAAAGGCAGCAAATTATCTTTATTCTCCAACATTACAATTGATTCCCGGGCAGCCTGACGTGCCATTTCTCTATGTCTGTCCGAATTCCAACCCGGATAAATCTTATTCCAATCCAGCGGTTTACAAGGGTTTTTCTCAAAAAGTTCATTACGAAACATAGTGGCCAGCATAGTACGACATACATTATCCAAGTTTACCATATTGATACGCCCGTCTTTAGCGGCTTGAATCACCTCTTTATCATTGTAAGTATCACCACAGTTAGTAGCAATGCCAGCAGCCAACGCCTGATTAGCAGCTTCTATCTTGTCTTTTGCTGTATAATGCTTACGGGCAGTCAGGTTACCAATAGCCCCACAGTCACTGACAATAAAACCATTGAATCCCCACTCCTGACGCAAAATCTGCTGAAGCAATTCCGTACTTCCGGCAACAGGAATACCCATATAATCAGAGTAAGCCATCATCAGAGACTGACAATCGTAGTTGCGAACGACGTGACGGAATGGAACCAAATGTACTTCACGCATTTCACGTTCCGACAAACCGATATCATGTGAGTCACGTCCACCCAAAGGAGCACCATGTCCGCCAAAATGTTTCGGAGTAGTAAACAGTCCTCTGGATTGATACCCTTTTATCCATGCACCACCTATTTGTGACACCAATACCGGGTCTTCACCAAATGTTTCTTCACAACGTCCCCAACGGGCATCCTGTGCAACGTCCAATACCGGCGACCATGCCTGTTTTGTATTAGCAACTACTGTTTCGTCTCCAATTACCATCGCTACTTCTTCCGTCAACTTCCGATTCCAGGTAGCCCCCATTGCCAAAGCTTGAGGGAATATAGTGGCACCACTACCATAAGAAAAACCATGCACAGCTTCCACTTTCGTAATGGGCGGCACATACAAATGAGGTATTCCGGGAATCCCCCAACCTTCACGGATCAGTTCCATTTTGTCTTCCGGAGTCATCACAGCCAACAAACTTTCAACGCGTTCTTCTACCGGAAGTGACGCATCCATATAGCGACGATCAGTTACTTCTCCTTTATTATCCTTCAACACTTTCTCTGCCACAAGCACTGATATCTCCTTTAAAGAAAAAGGTTTATCCAATTTACTCGGTTTAAAGTCCAGTTTTACGTGAGCACCGTATTTAGGAGCGGCAAACTTGACTTTCATCTGTTTTTCATTTCCAAGTATCTGGTAGCTTATCGGATTTCCGAGATTCATCGGGTCGTAAGTGACAAAGATATCCAATGCGTCTTTCAATTCCTTTTTATTAATTCCCTGCATCTGAAGCTCCAGTTCGTAAACGTCTCCAGGCTGCTGGATAGTAAACATCAACCACTGCCCGGACTTCAAAGCCTGAGAAGGCAACGTCCACATCGTTTTCATATTTTTATCAAAAGCCAAAGCTGCATTCTCCACGTTTGTTGAAGCAGACACAGACATGATATCACTTTGCTGTTGGGCCATTGCTACCGAGCATGATAACATACCCACAGCCATCATCCACTTTAATTTGTTCTTCATGTTTTTTATGGTTTATATAATTATTACTTTCTAACTGAATTTACTCTCTTATTTTGTCTGTTTTACAATCTGTATTGTTCCGTCCGGATTGTAGTATAACTTATCCACGCAAATAGAACGAAGCCAATCGTGACCGGACAACGCACTATTATGATAAAAAGAATACCATTGCCCTTTAAACTCCACAATTGAGCCGTGGTTGGTATAACTATCCGTCGGTTCCATATAAATACCTTTCGACTCCCAAGGTCCCAATGGCGAATCACTGACAGCATATCGCATCCTGTTGTCTCCTTTCACGCCGTCATTCCAATTTTCATCATGATTGTCGGAATAAGACAAATAATATTTACCATTATATTTATGTACCCAGGTTGCCTCATGGAAGTCTTCCAATCCTTCCATCGGCTGCATCAGTCCATCCAGTTCCATCATATTGTCTTTCAGTTTGCCACCTTTACAGATACCACCGCCACCATTATAAATATACGCCTGTCCGTTATCATCTACAAAAACACAAGGATCAATCAATGGATCCATTCCTTCAATATAACCTTTGACTTCAAATCCTTCAGCCGGTCTACAACTCGTGGCCACTCCTATCTTCCAGCTATTGTCCCAATTCGTTTCACTCGGATGCGGAAAGTAAAAATAGTAAGTTCCGTTCTTATAAGCACAATCCGGCGCCCACATAAATCCTCCTTCTTTACGTCCCCACGGCACTTGGGAGGAATTTAATATCTCACCATGATCTGTCCAATGCACCATATCGTCAGTAGAAAAAACATGATAACGGTCCATTAAGTCACAGCCACGTGGAGGAGCAATATCATGTGAAGCATATACATACAGCCGCCCGTCTGCCCATACATGTGCGGAAGGGTCAGCTGTATACATATGCCGGATAAAAGGATTCGGACCAGCCGGATTCAGTCTGGTATTATATGCTATCGCTTTTTCCTTTCTCAGAATCTTAGCAGCTTCCCCCACCAATTTCAAATAATGATCGCTTTCTACTCCTTCTTCAATAGGTACAAATGTACTTTTCCCTACAGGGACCTTTTGGGCGCATTTAAAGATGGCAGTCCCTTCATCTATTTCATCAAACATAGCTACATAAATCATTTCGGCACCTGCACGAATGGCTCCCGTCAATTGCGTCCAAAGGAAAGAACCTTTATTGCGGGGAATAAACGAGTTATGATCTTTTCCTTTCAGATTTCCCCATGAGAAACCGGGGAAAACCAACGGAGCGTAATCCACCTGATTCTTCTTTGCCCACTGAATATCTTCTTCCACCAATTTCTGGTACTTGGGATAAGTCGTTTCATTATAACGCCCTACAAACCAAGGCATCATAATATCGCATTTGCGGATGAGTTCATGCAGTCGGGGGTCCGGCTCCGTATCTCCTTCCAGCACACGCCACTGAGTAGGTACTCCAAGCAT
>ENA-ORSM01000982-ORSM01000982.1-human-gut-metagenome-genome-assembly--contig:-NODE-982-length-24090-cov-7.401207_pt1 | contig 24090 bp, 18 predicted proteins | sample MGYA00241903_ERZ509170 | MGnify/ENA primary metagenome ERZ509170 (study PRJEB26280, sample SAMEA2338784) | human gut metagenome | biome: human gut; feature: human-associated habitat; material: faeces...
GCTCGGCTTCGCCTTCGGCCTTGGCGGCCTTGCCGGAACGCTCCAGCAGACCTTCGGCCACTGCGTCAGCCATGAGGCTGGTCAGCAGTTCGATGCCGCGGATGGCGTCATCGTTGGCGGCGATCGGATACTCAACGGATTCCGGATCGGCGTTGGTGTCGACGATGGCGACAACCGGAATGCCCAGCTTGTGGGCTTCCTCGACGGCCAGAGCTTCCTTGTTCACATCGACCACGAACATGGCGGACGGGGTGCGGTTCATGTTGCGGATACCGCCCAGCTGCTTAGCCAGCTTGTCCTTCTCACGCTCGAGGAGCAGCAGCTCCTTCTTGGTCAGACCGGAGCCGTGCACGTCGGTGAAGTCCATTTCCTCAAGTTCCTTGAGGCGGGAGACGCGCTTGGACACGGTCTGGAAGTTGGTCAGCATGCCGCCGAGCCAACGCTCGGAGACATACGGCATGTTCACGCGGGTGGCCTGAGCGGAAACAGCTTCCTGAGTCTGCTTCTTGGTGCCGACGAACAGCACGGTGCCGTTGTGGGCAACAGTGGCCTTGATGAAGTCGTAGGCCTTGTCGATCATGTCGAGCGACTTGAACAGGTTGATGATGTGGATGCCGTTGCGCTGGGTGAGGATGAACTGCTTCATCTTCGGGTTCCAACGACGGGTCTGGTGGCCGAAGTGCAGGCCTGCCTTCAGCATGTCGCTCATAGTGATCTGAGCCATGGTATTGCTACCTCTTTCTTTGTCGGTTCTTGCCTGGTCATGCGTTCCTGCGTGCAGCCAATGCCTTGCAGGCATCAGCCGACCGACACAGGTCGTCGCGAGCATGACGCGAATTGGTTGCGCACCGGTTGACAATAATTGGGCGGTTTGAAGCACTCGCGGCAGCGCTTCTCACCAAATTGGCGCACAAATATTAAAAATACCATGGGGCCACGTCTTTCTGACGTGGCCCCATGGTTGAATCGTCGTTCGCTGTTTCGATCACTTGCGATGGGTGCGCATGTAACGCATCGCCTCGCGGCGTTCTTCCTTTTCCAGACGATCAAGATAGACGTGACCGTCCAAATGATCAGTCTCGTGCTGCAGCATGCGGCCCATGATGCCATGGCCTTCCAACACTACCGGCTTGCCGTCCAGATCAATGCCCCGCACGCGAGCATAATCGGCGCGACGAGTCTTGTACCACAATCCTGGAACGGAAAGGCAGCCTTCATCGCCATATTGCTCTCCGCTGGTCTCCTCCAACACCGGGTTAAGCACATAGCCGATTTTGCCGTCGATATTGTAGGAAAACGCACGCAGACTCACACCGATTTGGTTGGCGGACAACCCGGCGCGTCCCGGGTCATCAACGGTATCCAACAAATCCTGCACCAGATGGCGCACCGCGGGCGTGATCTCCTTGATGGGATCGCATGGGGTGCGCAGCACTGGATCAGGTACGACTCGAATCTCACGGATTGCCAAAATTAACGCTCCTCGTTGTTCTTGGTTGCGGAAGGCTCGACGGACGGTGCCGTCTCGTCATCCGGTTCATCGGACTGCTTCTTGATTCTCTCCTGCATGGTATCAAATGCCTGCCGAACCTTCGGGCTGACGGATTCAGAAGCCTGCCGCATGCTTTCCGACGCCTGCTTGACGGTTTCGGTGGTGCGGTCGAGAATCTGGACAGTCTTCGGCAACGGCCTGTTGGAGGGTTTTGGCGCGTAAATCACGTTTTCGATGACGTCTGCGTAGCGCTGCAGCACCTTGGGACGAACAACTTTCAGGCTTGCCGTCAAGGTGCCGTCCTGTTGGTTGAATTCCTCATCGAGAATCTCGAATTTTCGTACGGATTCCGCACGGGAAACGTTCGCGTTGGCCTTTTCGACATACTGCTGCACGAAAGCGCGCACGGCATCGTTTTCCGCTACCTGCTTCATGGACATATCGGCATCAAGACCCTGCTGGGAAAGCCAAGAACGAGTCATATCAGAATCCAGTTCAATCAAAGCGCTGATGAACGGCTTGCCATCGCCAATGACCACAGCATGGGACACGATAGGACAGGTGTCGATGATGTCCTCCATCGGGGCGGGGCTGACGTTCTTGCCTCCGGCTGTGATGATGATGTCCTTCTTGCGGCCGGTGATATACACGAATCCATCATCGTCGATGGCCCCCAGATCGCCGGTCCTCAGCCAACCATCAGGCATTTTGACTTCAGCGGTCTTCTCAGGATTCTTGTAGTAGCCAAGAAAAACATTGGGGCCCATGACCTGCAGCTCGCCATCATCATCGGTGCGCACACCCATACCCGGCCCGGGCTTACCAACGGAACCGACGCGATTCGCATTTTGCCAGTTGACGATCATCGGAGCCGCGGTTTCCGTCATACCGTACCCCTGAATGAACGTGATGCCATCCATGCCATTGAAGAAGTGGGCAAGGTCGACGTTCAGCGGGGCGCCGCCGCATGCCAGATATTTCAGGTTCGGACCAAGCGCAGAACGAATGGACTTGCCGACGACGGACATGAAGAAGGAATGCTCGGCTCGGGCCACCATCGAATGATGTCCCCCGTCCTGCTCGTCCTTGGACCATTGCACGAAATGATCGAACGCCTTGGCGAAGACCCTGCCGCGAATACCCGCACCGGCCTTCTGCGAGGCAGCGTTGTACACTTTTTCGAACACACGTGGCACGCCAAGCAAATACGTCGGTTTGAAACTGCGCAGATCGGCGAGCAGATGCTTGGCTCCAGGCAGATAGCCGACCACGCCTTGTCCGCCAATCGCCACGTATTGGATATAGCGGGCGAAGCAGTGCGCCAACGGCAGGAACAGCATCAACCTGTTGGGCTGGTACAGCATCTCGTCAAGAATGATGTAGCCATTGAGCACGATATGCGTGAAGTTGCGATGGGACAGCATCGCACCCTTCGGACGTCCCGTGGAGCCCGATGTGTAAACGATGGTGAGCATGTCGTCCGCCTTGATCCGGGCAATGACCTGATCAAGGGTATCGTCATCGACGCCCTCTCCGAAATCGGCGACTGCGTCAAGACCGTCCGCTTTGAAATTGAACACGTAACGCAGCCCTTCATGCATGTCACGAATCTGTTCGAGCGTCTGCGTGTGGACGGAATCTCCAGCGAAGGCAATAACCGGCTCCACCTCTTCCACGATGGAAGCGGCCTGCTTGGCCGAATCGGTTTCATAAATCGGAACGCTTACCGCGCCGATGGCCGCGCATGCGAAATCGACCACACCCCACTCGTAACAGGTGGGAGAGTAAATGACCACCATGCTTCCGGCCTTGACTCCAAGACCGATAAGGCCCTTCGCCACGGCGCGCACACGAGCGAGCATCTGGCCTGCCGTCACATCATGCCATTGCCGAGTCTCATCATCCTGCCATTGTGCGATAAGATCATCCGGATTCTTCTGCGCACGACGCGACAGCAACGCATATACCGTGTCATCATCCGTGGTGCTGTAGGCCGGCTCTGGTACAAATTCTCTCAACATGGTTCTCTATAGTAGTTCCCGTATGCTTAAGGCACGCTGAAAACCCTTGGCATCGACTGCGAACATCGACGCCAAGGGCTTTTGCAGATTCCTACCGTATCATCGCATCAATGCGATCACCCGAAATCAGCCAAGACGCACTTCCACGTGGAGCCTTTGAGCCTGAATGCGGTGTTGCATCTCAACCGCGTTTCGCCGATGTTGAGCAAAGCCGCACATTCGAATTTCGTGGTCGAAGTCAACCAGCCGTTAATGGCGGACACGTTGATGGGAAGCAGACCAATCTTGGCATATAGATTTGCGTCTTCCTTCATATAATGGCCTATTATGGAAGCTGCGATTTTAAGCCTACGCATACAGTCCTCCGTTAGAATACGCTCTACATGCGCCGGCTTTTGCCGACCACGGAAGATGTCGATGGCATCGCACGACATGCGCGCGCCCAATAACGCCAAGGAATAGGCTTGCTTCGCGTCCCACGGTGTGGAATCGGACCGGATAACATGGAAGGGCACCCGCATGCCGGATAATTGTGTTTCCAAAAACCCATCATATGAAGGAAGCTTCTCGACGGATTTTCCTATGCACTGCAGCCATTGGCCATTGTTTTCCGCTTCTTTAAGACCGACATACGAATCAAGGTCTGACGGTGGGATTTCGTCAGGCTCATTGCCTTCTATCTCCTTGTCGTCTTCCGGCTCCCGCTCAGAGCCGGACTGCCATTCCGGAGGTGAAACGCCATCGTCGGATAAGTCGTCCATTGCCATGGATCCCTCATTTCTTTACCTGTTTAATGTCATCCAACTCTCTTCACTGAGAAGGACCAAAAACATTAATACATAAAGACAATCCCCCCGTCAAGTCGACGGAGGGATTGTGGATAACTTTTTTTATCCACAGGACGAAGCTATCTGATCAGTGGCTCGAAGCGACCGTAACCGGACAACGTTGGAAGCTCTTCAAATCGACATAACCGGTCGTGGCCATGGCTCTGCGAAGCGCCCCAACAAAATTGGTGGTTCCGTCGGCGTTATGGCTCGGGCCGAACATGACCTCCTGCAAGGAACCTACGGTGCCCACGTTAGTGCGGAATCCGCGCGGCAACGTCTGGTGGCGGGCCTCGGCGCCCCAATGCATGCCTTTGCCAGGAGCCTCGGAGGCGCGTGCCAGAGGCGAGCCCAGCATCACCGCATCGGCGCCCAGCGCGAATGCCTTGACGAAGCTGCCGGAATCACCCATACCGCCGTCGGCAATCACCTGCACATAGCGTCCGCCCGATTCGTCCATGTAATCGCGGCGGGCCTCGGCGACATCGGCGATGGCTGTGGCCATCGGCGCGTGCACTCCAATCGTGTTGCGGTTGGCGGATACCGCACCGCCACCGAAGCCGACAAGCACGCCAGCGGCTCCCGTGCGCATCAAATGCAACGCAGCCGTGTAGTTGGCCGCGCCGCCAACAATGACGGGGACATCCAGGTCATAGATGAATTTCTTAAGGTTCAGGGGCTCATGGTCCTTGGAGACATGCTCCGCCGACACCACGGTGCCACGAATGACAAACAGATCGACACCGGCCTCAAGCACGGTGGAATAATAATCCTGCGTACGCTGCGGAGACAGCGCGCCGGCTACGGTGACGCCGGCATCACGAATCTCATGCAGACGTTCGACGATGAGTTCCGGCTTGATCGGCTCAGCGTAAATCTGCTGGATGCGTTCGGTGGCCTTGTCCGCAGGCAGCTGCGCGATTTCGTCCAGCAGCAGCTGGGGATCGTCATAGCGGGTCCACAATCCTTCTAGGTCAAGCACGCCAAGCGCGCCCATCTTGCCCATGGCGATGGCCGTGGCCGGGCTGGTCACGGAATCCATCGGGGCGCCGATGACCGGCACGTCGAATTCATAGGCGTCGACCTGCCAAGAGGTGGACACATCCTGAGGATCACGGGTACGACGGGAGGGAACGATGGAGACATCGTCCAGCGAATAGGCCAGACGGCCCTTCTTGCCCAAACCGATTTCAATTTCCTGAGACATGGTTTCAAGGCTAATGCTCAGCTATGACAGTGCCTTCGCGCGTGTCCCCACGGTTTTGGACATTTCCATACGGAATTAACACACATGTAATAAGACGGAACCCATCACCTTCAATTCCGACAGGGAGGACAAACCATGGCCAAAATCAAGGTCGAAGGCAAAGTCGTCGAACTCGACGGCGACGAGATGACCCGTGTCATCTGGAAAGACATCAAGAACCGTCTGATCCTGCCGTACCTCGACGTGGATTTGGATTATTACGATCTGGGCATCGAAAACCGCGACGCCACCGACGATCAGGTGACCGTCGACGCGGCGAAGGCCATCCAGCGCGAACATGTCGGCGTCAAATGCGCCACCATCACCCCGGACGAGGCGCGCGTCAAGGAGTTCGGCCTCAAGAAGATGTGGAAATCCCCCAATGGTACCATCCGCAACATTCTCGGCGGCACCATCTTCCGCGAGCCGATCGTCATGAGCAATGTGCCTCGCCTGGTCCCGGGATGGACCAAGCCGATCGTCGTGGCACGTCACGCCTTCGGAGACCAGTACAAAGCCACTGATTTCAAGGTTCCGGGAGCCGGCACCCTCACCGTAACCTTCACTCCGGAAGACGGCTCCGAGCCGATTGAGCACGTCGTTTACAATTATGGCCCTGACGGCGGAGTTGCCCAGGTGCAATACAACGTGAACGATTCCATCCGAGGTTTCGCACGCGCCTGCTTCAACTATGGTCTGATGCGCGGCTATCCGGTGTACCTGTCCACCAAGAACACGATTCTCAAGGCGTACGACGGCCAGTTCAAGGATACGTTCGCCGAGGTGTTCGAAAACGAATACAAGGACAAGTACGAGGCGGCTGGCCTGACCTACGAGCACCGACTCATTGATGACATGGTGGCAAGCTCCCTCAAGTGGCATGGCGGCTATATCTGGGCTTGCAAGAACTACGATGGCGACGTGCAGTCGGATTCCGTCGCACAGGGATTCGGCTCCCTTGGCCTAATGACCTCCGTGCTGATGACTCCCGACGGGCAGACCGTCGAAGCCGAAGCCGCGCACGGCACCGTGACCCGCCATTATCGCCGTTGGCAGAAGGGTGAAAAGACCTCGACCAATCCGATCGCCTCCATCTTCGCATGGACCGGCGGTCTGAAGCATCGCGCCGACCTTGACAACACTCCGGAAGTCAAGCATTTCGCCGAAACTTTGGAGAAAGTCATCATCTCCACCGTCGAAGGCGGACAGATGACCAAGGATCTGGCCATGCTCATCGGACCGGACCAGCCTTGGCTCGATACCGAGGGTTTCATGAACGCCCTCGACGAGAATCTGGCAAAGTCTCTGGCAGAGTAATCTATCTGAGCTGTCGAAAGCCCGTATGCGCAATCACACACGCGTACGGGCTTTTTGACGTCCGGATATTACAATCGATGGTCAGTATAAGGAACGTCTATTCTTCCGCAAAGGACATGGCATGATTCTGCATCGCACAATCCCGGCGAAACGTCTGCTCGCTCTGCTGGCATCGGTCTGCATGGCAACAGCCATGGGGGCCTGCTCGCCCAACGGTGATTCGCAATCGCAGCAACAGCCGTCATCACAATCCAGCGCAACAGCCGATGCCGGCAATGTGGCGATTTTCGCTCCGACAGACAGCATCACCATCTCTCAACAGACGCCATTGAGCAAATGGGAAAAACTCGTTCCCGAAATCGTGTCCTCGTTGAAACGGACCGGTGTCAAAAGCGGCGACATCACCGTGAAAACCGCTTCGAACCTCGACAAACAAAGTCAAAGCGTCCAAGACTATGTGGTGAATCACATCAACGGGACCGAGCATTCGTCCACGAAAGCCAAAACCACCTTGGTGGTGGCGCCTGTCGCCGAGATGCCGGAATCCGACAGGCAATACGGCGACTATGCACGGCATGATATCACGTGGAACTCCGACGCGTCGGATGAGGACGAACAGGATTATGCGCAATCAGCGCAACGGCTGGTTTCGGCGTTGCAGCTTGCGCAGAATGAAGGAATGAAGGTCGTTCTGATCTCCAATACGCTTCAAGGGTATGCGCCGGACGTGTACGTGCCGATGACCACGGCCGAGCAGATTGGAGAACTGCAAGCCAAAGAGCTCGTCAACAAGCTCGAGCTCGACAAGGCATCGTCCGATGCCCCCAAGCAAATCGAGGTACTACTCCCCTACGACGCGGCCGACGGACATGATGCCAAAACGGACACGTCCTTCGCCCAGAACATGTTCAAAGGCATCTGGAAAGTGCTCGAACCGTATTTCAAGGACGGCAAAGCGGCATCTCCTTCCGAGACGCTCACCGCTTCGACCACCAAGGATGACTGGCGGTCCGTGGCATTCGATTCGTCAAAAGCCGAACAAATCAAATCGGTGCTTGCCGAACGTCTCGACGCGGACAAGGACGATTCGCACCCTGTCCACCTTGATGGCGTCATCTCCTGCAACGACTATGTGGCGAAGAACATCGCCGACGAGTTGGACAAACTCGGCTACACAGGTTCCTCAGCCGATATCAACCCTTCCATCTCAATCTCCGGCATCGTGGACAGCATCACGGGCAAAAAAGACCTGAAACGGCAGGCAGTGCCTGACCCTGCGAAGACGTCGTCATCGGATGACGACAGCGATTCCGATAACAAGGAAAACGCAAAATGGCCGATCATCACCGGCTATGGGGCCTATATCAGTTCCATGCCGAACATCGTCAACGGCAAGCAATGGATGACCGCCATGGAGAACCGCAAGGCGTTGGCCGATGACATCGCGCAGACATGCGTGCGACTGAACACTTCGGGCAAACTTTCCAAACTCGGTTTCATCCGTTCCGCAACGGTCGAGGGGAAGAAAATTACGACCATCCATGAGGAGACATTGGCGATCAGCGCCGACAATCTCAAGAAAACGCTGATTGAACCCGGCTACATTTCGCTGGCGGATGCGGGCCTATGATTCTTCCGGGATTCTTCCGGATATGGTGGGGGCCGATGGCATCACTCGGATGTCACCGGCCCCCACCATATTTCGAACATCATTCGGCGTGAGCCGCCGGCTTCCTCGGCACGTAGATGACCTTGTCGATCAACGTCCGGTAATGTTCAACCACTGCCTGCCTGCGGGCCTTCATGCTCGGCGTGACCAAACCGTTCTCCTCAGTGAACTCGTCGGGAACGATTTCGAACTTGCGGATTGATTCGGCACGTGAGGCGAGCTCATTGGCTTTGTTGACGGCACGCTCCACTTCCGCACGCACAATGGGATTCTTCGAGGCTTCATCCAAATCAGCGACCTGTTCCGCTCCCTTGGATTCCAGCCATAGGTTCGTCTCCGCCAAATCAAGGGAGATGATTGCGGCGATGAATGGCTTGCGATCGCCGATCATGACGCATTGGCTCACCACCGGCGAAGTCATGATGGATGCTTCCATCTCGCATGGGGAGACGTTCTTGCCGCCTGCGGTGATGATGAGATCCTTCTTACGCCCGACGATGGAAACGAAGCCGTCATCATCAATGGAGCCGAGATCACCGGTATGCAGCCATCCATCGACAATTTGCTGCTTGGTAACGTCAGGATTGTTGTGGTATCCGGCGCATACGGCAGGGCTCTTTATGCACAGCTCCCCTTCTTCGTCGACCCCCATGGTCACGCCTTGCAGAGGCAAGCCGATGGTGCCGATCTTGTAGCCTTCGGTCGGATTGACGCTCGAGGGGGCGCACGTTTCGGTCATGCCGTAGCCTTCCAATAGCGGCAGACCGACACCGTTGAAGAAATGCGCGATAGAGGAATCAAGCGGCGCTCCGCCGGAGACCGCATACTCGACGTGGCCGCCGAACACTTCCATGATTGACGAATACACCAGCTTGTTGTACAGGGCATGTTTTGCGTTCAGCGCGAGTGGAATGCTCCCACCGGACTGCTGAGCATGCGACCAATCGCATGCCGTCTGGGTGGCGTCAGCGAAAACACGTCCCTTGAAACCGGCTCCGGCCTTCTGCGAGGCCGCATTGTAGATCTTTTCGAAAATCCGCGGCACGGCGAGGATGAACGTCGGTTTGAACGCCTTGAAATCGGCGAGAATGGTCTTCAGATTGCTGGACAGACCGAGTGAAACGTTTCCGGCAAAGCAGAAGAACTGCATGTATCGGGCGAATACATGGGCGAGCGGCAGGAACAGCAGCAGTCGACGATTCGGTTTCATGGCGATGTCCGGCATGGAGTTGACGCCGGAATAGGTGATGAACACGAAATTGGCATGCGTCAGTTCAACGCCCTTCGGGGTGCCAGTGGATCCCGACGTATATACGATGGTGGCTAGATCGGAGCCTTTGACCGTTTGTTCACGTTCAAGGAATTCGGCGTCGGAGACCGCGCGGCCGTATTCGATGATCGTGTCAATTGCACCAAGTCCGATGACGTACACGTCGCCAAGATCCGGGCACTGATCACGGACGGATTCGATTTTGTCGCGCTGGAAATCATCCTCAGCGAACGCCATCTTGACATTGGCATCATTGAAAATCATCTTCACCTGCGCCGGCGAATTCGTTTCATAGACCGGAACGGTAAGGGCGCCGATGGACATGATGGCCACATCAAGCGCGGTCCACTGCCAGCAGGTATGCGCGATAATGGATACCGAATCTCCAGGCATTACGCCACGAGCGATAAGTCCTTTGGCGAGGGCGACGACCTTGTTTTTGAACTCCGCAGCGGTGAACGCCACCCATTCGCCCTGAGCGTTCTTGTATTCGACAAGATTGTCGTCAGGAGTGCGTTCCACACGCTCCTCAAGTACTGAGAAGATGTTTTTGTCCGAGTCAATTCCCTGTTCCAAAGGGCGCGTGTATTCCTTGATCATAAGCTTCTCGCTTCTCGAAATCTAATGTACAGACAGCATCATAGCCGGAATACCGCACTTTTTCTTTAAGGCCACGACCCCAGGACAACGACAACACCCGTGGATATGGCCGTTACAACGGTTTCAGTTCAACCCGCATCGGCCTCACTCTGCCCGACGGATCCGCATAATCACGTCCTCCGCTCTTGAGGCCCCAATGCAGGCATCCATCGGCGCAATGTTCCGAGCCACCTTCAACACGAGCGAAACGCTCCCCCTTGGCGATGACGGCCCCGACCGGTCGCGTAGTGACCGCGGGTTCAAACGTCGACGTCAGGCTTCCCGTTTCCGCACCGTGGCGAAGCGTTACCACGGATTTGCCCGCCACTTTGCCACTGAAGGCGACCACACCATCCGCGGGCGCGATGATGGCGTCTTGCGGCCGTGCACGCAAATCCAAACCGCGATGCCCAGGCAACCATTGTTTAGCCGGCGCATCATATTCGCCGATTACTTGCGCGTGATCCAAAGGCCACTGCATTGATGTGCGGCATGCCTCTTGTGCGACTTCATGCGCCACGTCATCAGCCGATTGCGCGTATGCCGACGCCGTAGGTTGCGCGCAGCATATCGTGAACGCGATGTTCGCCAATACGCATACGGCCATCGCCGCGGCGCACCGGTGCCGGTTGCGCTTGTCAATGTCATCGGACATCTTATTGTGTCGAACACGCCGACGGTATTCCCATTTGTTCATGAGGCCTCCTGTGGTCCGCGTCTCTATCCGGGAATCGATATCATGGCACGTTCGAAGACCGCCCGTCGACTTGGAACGACCTTGTGGTCGGAGAACAACACTTATCCACAGATGCCGGGCGTGTCGCGCCATGACATGCCAAAACGCCACCGAACGTGGCATACGATGGGACGCATGAGTGACAACACTACGCAACGCAAGGCATTGCAGCAGTTGGAGAGCGAGCCGTCCGAGGAACGCATCGCCTACTACCGCAAGCCATTCATGGTGCTATGGGCCGCCATTCAGGAGGCTTCAAGCGAGCTGCAGGACGATTACACGCTTTCACCCGAATTGTCCCAGTTATGGGTTGGCGAGCAAATACGGCAGGTTTCGGATTCGCTAGTGGATCGGCTCGCGGAAATCGCCGTGGCGCATGGCGAGTCAAAATCGAATGTGGCACGTGCGGCCAACGCAAGTCCCGACAACGTCATACGTCGCTTCCCTCGACTCAAGGCTGATGCGGCACACGACCGCACACTCATTGACGACGTGCTCGATTCGTTGGAATAGCAGCGAAAAGTTCTTACGGAAACAAAGAAGCCCTTGGAAAACCAAGGGCTAAGAAGCTCCTGCGACTGGGCTTGAACCAGTGACCGTTCGATTAACAGTCGAATGCTCTGCCAACTGAGCTACGCAGGAATATGTTCCGGGGTACCCGAAACTGCGCTCCTGCGACTGGGCTTGAACCAGTGACCGTCCGATTAACAGTCGGATGCTCTGCCAACTGAGCTACGCAGGAATGTTCCCACCGGAAGACTTGGCTTCCGTGCACAAGTCACATATATTACACGAATCAGCCATTTACGCAAATCATACGTATCACAGCGTGTCGCAACGTCACCATTCAAGCTCTTCGATATCCATCGGATGCTCGTTGACCTCAATCGATGACACACGTCCATCATGCATGCGAATTACACGGTCCGCAATCGGCGCAATCGCAGAATTATGCGTCACGATCACCACTGTCGCGCCCTTCTTGCGGCTCATGTCCTGCAGAATGCGGAGCACTTGCTTGCCGGTGTTGTAGTCAAGCGCGCCGGTCGGTTCGTCACACAGCAGAATCTTCGGATTCTTCGCCACCGCTCGAGCGATCGCCACACGCTGCTGCTCGCCGCCCGACAACTGCGCGGGAAAATTGTCGACGCGGTCCGCAAGCCCTACGTCGGCGAGCGCCTGTCGGGCGTCTTGCGCGTCGGGAACGATTTGTGAGGCGAGTTCCACGTTTTCGCGTGCGGTGAGGTTGGCGACGAGGTTGTAGAACTGGAATACGAAGCCGATGTCGGTGCGGCGGTATGCGGTGAGTTGTTTGGGTGTGTAGTTGGAGATGTCTTTGCCGTCGATGATTACTTGTCCTGAGGTGTTGGTGTCCATGCCTCCTAGGATGTTGAGCACTGTTGATTTGCCTGCGCCGGATGCGCCGAGGATGATGGCGAGTTCGCCTTGTTCGATGGTGAAGGAGACGTTGTCGTTGGCGGTGATGGTGGTGGATCCCATGCGGTAGAGCTTGGTGCTGTTTTTCATTTCGATGTATGCCATGTTCCGCTCCGTTTTCTTGTTTGGCGTCCATGCCGTTTTTGTTTGTTGTTTTTAATATACGACTAAAGTGGTGTTTGTGGTTCCATGCCGAGGGGAAGGATTTTCCATGGATGTCTCCGATGATGCCGACCGTTTGCAGACGTTGTTGTATAGTTCCTATTCCGCCGATGTTGTCCGGCAGTTGGAGCGTCCTTTGTTGGATGATGGTGTGCCGTTGATGCGTATGGCTGCTTCTGCGGTGGCTCGTGTGACGTTGTCGTTGCTTGATGATGAGGATTTGGATGTTGAGGATGCGCGGGTCACGGTGTTGGCTGGCGCTGGGGACAATGGTGGCGATGGCTTGTATGCGGGGGCTGAGTTGGCGCGTGAGGGTGCGCAGGTTACCGCGGTTGCTGTTGGCCGTTCGTTGCATGAGGATGCGTTTAGGGCGTTTGTTCGTGCGGGTGGGCGTGTGTTGGTGTTGGATCCGGCGGCTGATATTCCTGGGTGCACGTCTGGTTTTTCCGCGGGTGAGGCTGGTGAGCGGCTGCAGGCTGCGGTCGAGTGTGCGCGGGGTTCGCATGTGGTGCTTGATGCTATGACGGGGATTGGCGTGGCCGGCGCGTTGCGTGGTGTCGCTGGCACGTTGGCTTCGTCTTTGGGTATGGATGGCGTGTTGCCGGACAAGCCTGCGTTGCCGAACAATGACCCTTCCGCTGATTTGCCGTTGGTGGTGGCCGTCGATGCGCCGTCGGGTGTGGGTGTTGATGATGGTTCGTTGCCGGGGCCGTATATTCCTGCGGATGTGACGGTGACGTTCGGTGCGATGAAGCCGTGTGCGATGGTGCCGCCGGCTTCGTATGCTTGCGGACGGATCACGTTGGTGGATTTCGGTTTCGATGTCGATGATGCTGTTCCGTTTGCCGAGATGACGGATGGCGATTTTGTGGCGGATTCGGTTCGTCTTCCGTCTCTTGCGGATGGCAAGTATTCGCGTGGAGTGGTTGGTTTGGTGACTGGTTCGGCGCGGTATCCGGGTGCTGCCGTGTTGTCGGCGAGGGCCGCGGCGTGTGCGAATGTGGGCATGGTGCGTTATCTGGGGCCGCAGCGTGCGCAGGATATGATATTGGCCGTGTTGCCGGAGGCTGTGTTGGGCAAGGGTCGGGTGCAGTCGTGGGTGGTTGGATCCGGTGTGCCCGCCGAGGGTGACGTTGCTTCCGGTGATGACATGCAGCGTGCGACCATTGCCGCGCTGCTGGATCATTACGCGTTGGAGGATGGCGATGGCTCGCGGAACGAGCGGGCGGAGGGCATGCCTCCCATTGTGGTTGATGCCGGCGCGTTGGATTTGCTGCCGTGCCATGTTGTGCCGCAGGTCGTTATCACTCCGCATGCCGGCGAATTGGCCGCATTGCTGAATCGGTTGGATGCCGATATGGCCGATGTTGTTTCCAGGCAGTGGGTGGAGGCCCGGCCATTGCGGGCGGCGTTGCGCGCGCATGAGCTTACGGGGGCCACGGTGCTGCTTAAGGGCGCGGTCACCATTGTGGTTGGAGCTGATGGAGATGGGAACACGCGGATCATCCTGTCCGGGCGCGCGCCTGCCTGGATGGCCACCGCCGGTTCGGGCGATGTGTTGGCCGGCGTGTTGGGCGCGTTGCTGGCGCAGCAGGACGACATGCTGTCCGACGATCCGGCTTTGGTTCCGGAGGTCGCCGCGGCCGCCGCGTATATGCATGGGCTTGCCGGCGCGATGGCCAGCGGGTCGGAGCAGCGCGGATGGCATCGTCCGCATCTGTATGGGCATGCGGGCAAGACTCCGGCGAGCGTGATCGGGCATCCGATTGTTGCCGGTGATGTCGTCGCGGCTGTTCCCCGGGCTTTTGGCGAGCTGCTCCGCTGACCGTTTCATGGAGGGTTATTCCACTGATTTCAGTGCTTCGAGCATGTCCACCGTTTCGAGCTGGCGGTATACGATCCAGCCGAGCACGGCTAGTGCCACGGCCACGACGATGGCCGGGGCCCCCAATGCGATCCAGCTGATGGCGGGGTCGAACATGACTTCGTCGGGTGGCACTTCGGTGATGATGTATCGGTGCAGCCATTCTCCGAAGCCGTATCCGGCGAGTATGCCCAGCAGTGACAGCAGGATCGTTTCGCGGTAGATGTACATCGTGGTCTCGCTGGTGTGGAAGCCGAGCACTTTGATCGTGGATAGCTCGCGTATGCGTTCCGACACGTTGAGGTTGGTCAGGTTGTAGAGGATCACCACGGCCAGCAGCACGGCCACGAGAATCAGCACTTCCATGATCTGGTTGAGCGATCCCACGATTGTGGACACCATGTTCTTCTGCGTCGTGTTCTGCACGACGCCGCGCACGGCGGCCAGTTTCATGAATTTGGCGCCTTGGCGTTCCGTGTTGGCGTTGCTGTGGTCTTTCAGTCTGACCATGTATGCGTTTGTGTTGTACTGGTCGCCGAACACGTGTTCGTAGCATTGCGCGTTCATGAATATGAAATGGCCGATGTACATTTCGCTGATGCCGGCGACTTTGATGGTGCGTTGCGCGCCGTTTTCGTCGTTTACCGTGAAGGTGTCGCCGACCGAGACGTTGAGCATTTCGGCGAGCCGTTCGGAGATTACCGCGCCATTGTTGACCAGTATCTGTGGTTGGTGTGTTTTGCGGTCGCGTAATGTCAGGTATTCGTTGAAGTTGTATGCGTCGTCGGTGGCCAGCAGGGTGATCGACTGCTTATCGTTCTCCTTGCCTGCGGTTTTCGACAGTTCCTCGTAGCGCACCGCTGTCGAGGATTGGACGGTTTTGCCCTTCAGCGTCGTGGCGATTTCCTCGCGTTGCGCGCTGTTGGTGTCGGATTCCTCGGCGACGATCAGGTCGTAGTGGATGAGTCCCTCGAACTGTCGGTTTCCTATCTGTCCGATCGAGGATTGGACGGCGAGGCCGGCCGTCAGCAGGGATACCGCTCCGCATACGCCGAAGATCGTCATGAACATGCGTGTTTTGTATCGGAAGATGTTACGGGCGGTCACTTTGTGTGTGAAATTCAGACGGTTCCATAGTGGTGGGAAATGTTCCAAAAGAATTTTCGAGCCTTTGGCCGGCGGCTTGGGCAGCAGTAGGCTCGCCGGTTTTTCGCGCAGTTCCTTGGACGCGGCCAGCCATTCCGGCACGACGGCGCTTATCCATGCAAGTGCGAATGCGGCCATGGTGATCCAGGGGTGGAATTTGAGCATGATGTCCGGCATGGTGAATCCCGCGCTGTATGCGTGGGCGACGATAAGCGGCAGCAGCGTGTGGCCGGCGAGCACGCCGATGCATGTGCCCAGGGTGGATGCGGCGAATCCGTATACGGTGAATTTGAGCATCACATCCGCGTTGCCGTAGCCGAGCGCCTTCAACGTTCCGGAATTGGTGCGTTCCTCGTCCACCATGCGTCCCATGGTGCTGAAGGTGACGAGCGCCGCGACGAAGTAGAGGAAGATCGGGAAGATGTCCGCCAGTTTCGCCACGATGCCTTCGATGACCATGTACACGCGGTAGCCTTGCGAGGTCAGGCCTTCGCGGCGGCCGCTGACGGAATAGGCCGGGACGGTGAGATTGTCGATCTTCTCCTCGGCGAGGGTTATCTGCCGTTCGGCTTCGGATATCTTGCGTTCGGCTTCGGGCTTCTGCGCGTTGAATTCGGCGAGTTTGCTCTGGTATTCCGTTTCGGCCTTGTCGATGTCCCTCTGGCCTTGGATAAGCTGCGTGACGCCGTCTGCGACTTGCTTGCCGGCCTGCGACACCGCTTTGCCGAGCTCGTTTTGTTTTTCGGCTATCTGTTTGGATGCCTGTGCGAGATTGTCCGCATTGCTCCGATACGCCTGCGAGCCTTGGTCGAGCCGCGCTACGGCGTTCTGGTATTGTTGCAGTCCCGCATTGTAGGCGTTCAGCTGTCTGTTGTATTCGGCGCAGGCTTCGTTGTACTGGTTGATCGCCATGTCGTATTTGCCGCGTATTTGTTCGTAGAGTTTGCCGGTGATGCCGGTCTGTTCCCATTTGCCGAGCGTCGCGCCGACTTTGTCGAGCACGGTTTTGCTTGTTTCGAGTTGTTCTCGCGCCGCGTCCAGCTGCGTTTTGCCGTTCGCCAGCCGGTTCCATGAATCGGAGAGCTGGTTCTGTCCTTGAGCCAATTGCGTCTGTGCCGCCTGCAGTTGCGTCTGTCCGGAGGCGACCGACGCGTTGGCCGAGGCCAGTTGCGCTTGCGCCGTGGCCAGCTGGGCCGCGGCCGCCAAGTCCCACATCGACCAGCGTCTGCACTGGATCGGCCGCGTTCTTGACGAGTTCGGAGGCGAGTTCCACGTTCTCCTTGGCGGTGAGGTTGGCCACCAGATTGTAGAACTGAAACACGAATCCGATGTTGTTGCGCCGGTAATCGGTCAGTTGCTTCGCGTTGAAGTCCGAGATGTCGACGCCGTCGATGATGACCTTGCCTTCGGAATTCGTGTCCATGCCGCCCAGGATGTTGAGCACCGTCGATTTGCCGGCTCCGGATGATCCCAGAATGATCGCAAGCTCGCCGCGTTCGATGCCGAAACTCACATCGTTGTTGGCGGTGATTGTGATGTCGCCCATATGGTAGCGCTTGAAGCTGTGCACCATTTCGATATATGCCATCGTCGGCCCCTTCCTAATGCTTTCCACTAGGACACCCGTCTATTCAGACAACATGTTGATTTAATTTCGGATTGATTGTATGTTCGAAATGGTCGGCATGACAATCATCACAATCGCCGAAAACGTCTAGATTAGCCTTTTTCAAAACCCAAGCGAGCCTTTCCGTCCCAATGACTTTCAGGAAACGCCGCACGCGAAGACGAAAACGTCCTTCACGAACATGGGTACGGTACACTGGCGGAAGACAGACGCACGCTACAAGAAGGGTTTCCCGATGACCGTTGCAGTTCCGACCATCACCGACGTCGTTTTCGATTTCTGCGGAGTGTTGCTGGATTGGCGGACACGGGCATGTCTTGAAGGCAGATTCGACGACGCGACCGTCGACCGCATCTGCGCCGACGACGACCCCTGCGGCTTCTTCGGATACGAGGACCGTATGGACGCCGGGGAGGACTTCGATTCGATATGGCCCGATGTGGTGGCCGAGCAGGGAGAACGCGTCGCCGGGATCTTCCGTTATTACATCGCGCATTACGACGACGCGCTGCCACGCATGCTGCCCGGCATGGAGCGGCTGCTGCGCGATTTGAAGGCGGCCGGCTATGGCGTGTGGGGATTGACGAATTGGTCCCATGAGACGTTCCATTTCGCATTCGAGAAGTTCCCGCAGCTTGCCGAACTGCTGCAGGGCACCGTCGTCTCCGGCGTGGAGAAGATGCACAAGCCGAACGCCGACATCTACGAACTGGCGATGAGCCGTTTCGGCCTAAGCCCCGAGAGCAGCGTGTTCCTCGACGACACCGCGAAGAACGTCGCCGGGGCGCGGTCGGCCGGCATGCACGCCTTCCGTTTCGTCGACGCCGACCAGGCGCGCAGGGACCTGGAATCCTTGGGCGTGCGCGTGTGAGCGCGGCGGACGTGCGCCTGCGTCCCGCGGAACGGGCCTCGGCCATGCGCCCATATCATCGTCCGCTGTAGGCCGCACATCCACCGACCGCGTGTCCACTATGCAAAACGAAGCGCTATAAATCGTCGTTTCGTAAAGCGACGCTGGTATAAATGGGCGTTATGACCCTCCTTCAGCTGAAATACATCGTCAAAATAGTGGAATGCGGCTCCATGAACGAGGCCTCGCACGAGCTGTACGTATCCCAGCCCGCGTTGAGCTCTTCGGTGAAGGAGCTTGAGAACGAGCTCGGCATCGAGATCTTCACCCGTTCCTCCCAAGGCATCGCGTTGACCGTGGACGGCGCGGAATTCCTCACCTACGCGCGTCAGGTCCTCGATCAGGCGTCGCTGCTGGAGGAACGGTACAAGAACGCGAAACCCCGCAAACAGCTGTGCTCCGTGTCCACGCAGCATTACATGTTCGCCGTGGAGGCGTTCGTGGAGATGATCGAGTCCACCAAGTCCGACGAATACGAGTTCACCATCCGCGAGACCCGCACGAAGGACATCATCAACCAGGTGGCGAACATGCTTTCGGAGATCGGCATCATCTACCTGTCCGACTTCAACAAGGACGTGATCGGCAAGCTGCTGCGCGAGAAGCATCTCGAGTTCCATCCACTGTTCCGCGCGCCGTTGCACGTGTTCATCTCGCGCGACAATCCGCTGGCCGGCAAGAAGAAGGTCACCATGGACGATCTGAAGCCGTTCCCGTTCATCCAATACGAGCAGGGCGAGGAAGGCAGCTTCTTCTTCGCGGAGGAGGCCGTCTGGCCGGAGTACTCCCCCAAGCAGATCAACGTGACCGACCGCGCCACGATTCTGAACTTCATCATCGGCCTGAACGGCTACACGGTGTGCACCGGCATCGACAACGGCGATCTCAACAACGAGAAGATCGTCACCGTGCCGCTCGACACCGATGAGACGATGCTTGTCGGATGGATCACCAATGAGCGCGCGAAGCTGTCCAAGGCCGCCGAAACGTACTTGGAGAAGCTCAAGTCGGTGGTCGCCAGCCACGGCTACACGCTCATCGACTGACCCCGGAACAGAGGAACCACAACGAAAAGGCACTGTACTGCCCGAAAGCAGCACAGTGCCTTTCTGTCATATCCGAGATTATAACAGCCGATGAGCGCGGTTCAGCGCGAACGCCGCAGTCAGGCGCCGTACTGTTCCAGGTACGCGTCGGCGGCGGCCTTGATCTCCGGTGTGACGTACGGGGTGCCGTCGGCGTTCTGGATGTGCTGGCCGGCTTCGAAGATCTCCTTCACGTTGGCGATGGCGAACACCGGGAAGCCGAATTCGGCTTCAACGGCCTTCACCGCGGACGTGTCGGAATCCTTGGTCTTCTCCATGCGGTCCACGCTCAGTACCAGGCCGATGACCTCGACGTTCGCCTCGGCCTTGAGCTTCGGGATGACCTCGCGCACAGCGGTGCCGGCGGTCATCACGTCGTCGACGAGCAGGACCTTCATGCCGTCCGCAAGCTGCGTGCCGACCATCATGCCGCCGTCGCCATGGTCCTTCTTCTCCTTGCGGTCGAAGGTGTAGCCGACCTCCATGCCATGGGCGGACGTCAGCGCGATGGCGGTGGACACGCCCAGCGGGATGCCCTTGTAGGCAGGGCCGAACACGGTGTCGACGTCCTTGGGCAGGTTGCCCGCCTCGATCTCCTCGACAATCTTCTCGGCGTAGAACGCGCCGAGACGGGCGATCTTGCGTCCGTCGTTGAATGCGCCGGCGTTGATGAAGTACGGCGACTTGCGGCCGGACTTCAATGTGAACTCGCCGAATTTCAACGCCTGCGATTCCAGCAGGAACTCGGTGAAACGATGGTCGAGCGATGCGGTCATTTGCTTGTTCTCCTTACATTGATCGATTACGAAATTTCAGCGCCAGGTCTCGCCTTTGGCGAGCTTGTCGGCGAGTTCGGGACGTTCGTCGAGCAGATCGTCGAGTTCGCGGGCCACGCGCAGCGGCGCGGTCGGCTCGAACAATGCGGCCGCGCCGACTTCGACGGCGTTGGCGCCGGCATACAGATATTCGAGCGCGGTCTCGCCGGAGTCGATGCCTCCGATGCCGATGATCGGTATTTCTGGCAATGCGGCGCGCACGCGCCATACCGCGGCCAGTCCGACCGGCAGGACGGCCGGGCCGGACACGCCGCCGGTGACGTGCGTGATGACCGGCTCGCCGGTGCGGATGTTGATGCGCATGCCGAGCAGCGTGTTGATCAGGCTCAATGCGTCGGCTCCGCTTTCCACCGCGGCTCGTGCCGGCACGGTGATGTCGGTGACGTTCGGGGTGAGTTTGACGATCATCTTCTTGTCGGTGAGCTTGCGCAGTCTGGTGATGAGGCGGCTCAAAGCCACCGGGTCGGTGCCGACGCTCATGCCGCCTGCGGACACGTTCGGACAACTCACGTTGATTTCCAGCATGTCGGCCGGGGAATCGTCGAGCTTGGACACGACTTCCGCGTAGTCGTCGTCGCAGTGTCCGGCGACGTTGGCGATGACGGTGGCGTTGATGGCCTTGAGTTTCGGCAGATCGTCCTCAAGGTAATGGTCCACGCCGGGATTCTGCAGGCCGACGGCGTTGATGTTGCTGGAGGGGCCTTCCGCAGTACGGATGCCAGGATTGCCTTCCCATGGCACCGGAGACACGCCTTTGGTGGTGACGGCGCCCAGCTGGCTCACGTCATAGAACCAGCGCACGGCAGCATATTGGAACGTGCCGGAAGCGGTCGCCACCGGATTCTTCCACGGGATACCAGCCACCTGGGTGGGATGCTTCCATTCGTGCTGTTCGTACAGGTTCGCATGTTGTTCTGCGGTCATGCTCACTCCCCCCATCCCAATTGTTCGCGGGTGAACACAGGTCCGTCCGAGCAGACCTTCAATCGTCCTTCGGCGGTGTCGACGGTGCACAGCACGCATGTGCCGTATCCGCAGCCCATGCGCTGTTCCAAGCTCAGCTGTGCCTCGATGCCGCGTTTCGCCGCCCATGCGGCGACGGCCTTCATCATCGGCAACGGCCCGCATGAGAGGATGACCGGCTTCAGCTCGCCGTTCACCAGTTCATTTTCAATACGGTCAAGGAGCGTTACGACATTGCCTTCGGATTCGTCGATGCTGTATGTCTTGTCTGCGTACCGGCCGACGTATCCGTCTCCGAAACGCACGTTGCGGTATCCGAACACCGCGGTGCTCGTCGACCCCTCCGATTCGGCGATGGCCTGCGCGGCGCGCACCAGCGGCGGCACGCCGAGACCGCCGGCCACCAGCACGTAGTTCGCGTTCTCCTTGGTGTTGAAGGAGTTGCCGAGAGGACCCATCACCCGAATGGTGTCGCCCGCACGCAATTCGGAGAATTCGGCGGTGCCTTTGCCGACGACGGCGAAGATAAGGCTCACCTCATCGCCATCCACTTCTGCCACGCCGAACGGGCGGGGCATCAGTCTGCTCGGATTGTTGGAATACACGTCGACGAACTGCGCCGGCTTGGCATGTCCCGCGATGAATTCGTCGCGGAATGTCAATCGGTACACGCCATCGGCCAGCATGCGGTTGTCGACGATTTCGACCGTGTGCCTGCTGGGGAAGAATCCCGCTTCCCTCGCCTGGCCGACGGTCGGCATGAACGTTGCTGCGGCGGTCATGACTCCCTTTCCTGTGTTTCGTTCGATTGTTCTGGTAGCTTACGGCAGTACCGCGCGCAGATTGTCGCGCATGTCCTTCGCGGCCTCGCGCGCCGATTCGGCGACCAAGTCAAGCGCATCGTCTGCGCTCATGGATTCGCTGTATTTGCCGGACTTCTTCCAGGCTCCGATGATGCCACGCGACGAATTGACGAGCGCGCCCATGCCGTCTTTGTCGAACATGCCGGCCACGCCTTGGGCGGTACCGCCCTGCGCGCCGTAACCGGGGACCAGGAAGAACGTGTGCGGCATGCGCGCCCGCAACGCCTTGCCTTCCTCGGGATGGGTGGCTCCGACCACCGCGCCGACACGGGAATACCCGTTCGCGCCGATGGTTTCGGCTCCCCAGCCTTCCACGAGGTCGGCGACATGCTCGTACACGCGCTCGCCTGAGGCGAGTTCGAGTTCCTGCAGTTCGCTGCTGGATGGATTGGAGGTGCGTACCAGTACGAAGATGTCCTTGTCGGCACCAGTGGCGGCTTCGACGAACGGGGTGATGCCGTCGGTGCCGAGGTAGGGGTTCACGGTGACCGCGTCCTCATGCCACGGGTCGAAAGCGTGCTCCCCCGCGTTCACACCGCTCAGATGGTGGGCGTAGGCGGCTGCGGTGGAGCCGATGTCGCCGCGCTTGACGTCGCCGAGGACGTACAGTCCCTGCTGTTTGGCGTATTCGCAGGTCATGCTGTAGGCGTCGATGCCGGCTGGTCCGAGCGCCTCATACATGGCGATCTGCGGCTTCACTGCAGGAATCAGGTCGTATGTTGCATCAACAATAGCTTTATTGTACTGCCAGATGGCTTCTGCTGCTCCCTCTAACGTCTCACCGAACTGAGCGAACGCTGCTTTTTGTATGTGCTCCGGCACATAAGAAAGCATCGGATCGAGTCCCACAACGATAGGTGCGTTGGTCTTTTTAATTTTTTCTACTAATTTGTTGATCATGTGATTGATTTCCCTTCTTATTTTATTACTTATTTAATTCATTAAATACAACTTCGCCGTCACAGATCGTGCACTTTACACGTCCCGTAACTTCTTTCCCGTCAAACGGTGTATTTCTTCCCTTGGAAGCAAATGTGTTTTTGTCAATGCGGTAGGTTTCCTCTGGATCAAAGATCACGACATCTGCCGCTTTTCCCGGCTGGATATCTCCCTTATCAATACCGACAATCTGTGCCGGATGGTAACTCATACACGCTGCCATCTGCATCGGCGTCAGATATCCACCGAGTACCAGTTCATTATGTGTAAGACATGCGGCGGTTTCCAGTCCGACAATTCCAAACGGTGCTTCCTGCATCGAACGGTTTTTATCTTCAAATGTGTGTGGCGCATGGTCTGTGGAAATCACTTCCATAATGCCATCCCGCAGTCCCTCACGCAGTGCTTTCACGTCTTCCTTTGTGCGGAGTGGCGGATTCATCTTGTAATTGGTATCCGCTTCTTTCATATCGTCCGTGGACAGCGTAAAGTGATGCGGACACACTTCTGCCGACACCCGGACACCTTCTTCCTTTGCCACTTTTACCATGAGCACGGAATCCTTTGTGGAACAATGACACAGATGAAGCTGTGCCCCGGTATCTTTTGCCAGAATAATATCTCTTGCAACAATCACATCCTCCACGGAATTGGTAATTCCCGGAAGTCCCAGTTCTTTTGCTTTTGCATCGGCATTCATGACACCTCCGCGTACCATATGGATATCTTCGCAATGGGCAAGTACCGGAATGCCCAGACGCGCTGCCTCAAGCATACCGTCCCGATACAAAGCGGCATCCATGACAGATTTTCCGTCCTCGCTGATTGCCGGACTTCCTGCCTTAACCATTCCTTCAATATCCGCAAGTTCTTTTCCCTGCTGTCCCTTTGTCACCGCACCAACCTGCAGGACATGAATACAGCTCCCGGATTTTGCTTTGTTGTGCACATAATTGACAATATCCGGATTGTCTGCTACCGGCTTTGTATTCGGCATGGCGCCCGGTGGGCCTTGTGAATCCCAACACCGGCCACCGTCCG
>ENA-ORSM01000984-ORSM01000984.1-human-gut-metagenome-genome-assembly--contig:-NODE-984-length-24025-cov-5.856404_pt1 | contig 24025 bp, 26 predicted proteins | sample MGYA00241903_ERZ509170 | MGnify/ENA primary metagenome ERZ509170 (study PRJEB26280, sample SAMEA2338784) | human gut metagenome | biome: human gut; feature: human-associated habitat; material: faeces...
AGGGCGGAGCCCTCAACCCGCCTGTAAGGCGAAGCCGATCACAGGCAGAACCCTGGCAGCCCAGGGCCGAAAGGCCCGGCGGCTGGCTCAACCCTCACGCCCGTAAGGGCGTGTCAACCTACGGGAATACTGGAAAGCACCGCCCCGATCCCGACCGCGCCGAAGGCGCCTGAACCTTCAAGCCCGAAAGGGCTTCTCCTTTCCAGCCCCATTCACCCAGATAGCCATGAAGCACAAAGCGCCGCCGAGAAGGAAGCGCAGGGTCACCGGATTTCCGTAATAGAGGCAGGAGAAGAGGAAGCCGAAAACCGATTCCATGCTGCTGATGAGGGAGACTGTCACGTCAGGCAGGTATTTCTGGGCCTCGTTCTGCAGGGTAAAGGCGGCGGCGGTATTTAAAATCCCCAGGAAAAGCACTCCTTCCGTGCATTCCCTGCCCTCCGGGATGAGGGGCTCTCCCAGGAGGAGAAGGAGAGCCAGGGAAAAGAGGGAGGCCGCGGCGAACTGGATGAAGGAGAAGGCAAAGATGTCCATTTCCTTCTTCATATGCGTTCCCACAAACACGATCTGCAGCGTAAAAAGGATAGAAGACACCAGAGTGATTCCGTCCCCCAGACGAATCTCCCCCTCCCCTCCGGCAGCAATGAGCCCGATGCCCATCACTGCCAGAAAGGCGGCAGCAAAGGCCCTCGTTGCCGGCCTCTTCTTCAAAACAAGCCAGCTCACAAATGGCGTCCAGGCCACATAGGTGGTAAAAAGGAAAGACTGCCTGGCGCTGGTAGTATAGGACAGCCCCAGAAGCTGCACCGCCAGAGACAGCGCCAGAAGGACGCCGGACAGGATGCCAAAGGAAAGGACCCTCCTCCCCTGCCCCATGATGGCTTTATGAAAGGGCAGAAGAAATAAAAGCGCCGCCAGCCCGAACCGCCAGAAAAGCACGCCCCAGGGCGACAGGCCGGTGAGCGCCATTTTACCAGCTACAAAACCACCACCCCAGATGAGGGCGGTGGTCCATAGCATGAGCCTGGCTTTTTTCTCCGATGAATAAAAGATCATAGTATCAGGATCCTTGTGTGAAATTGGACACACCTTCGGTGTGAGGGTTCATTGGACACGCCTGCGGCGTGAGGGTTGACGGGGCTTCGCCCCGAGGGTTGTGGCCGCCTGTCGGCGGCAGGTTGTGTAGAAGGGTTATGAAGGAAAAGGTACAGAGAGTTGTGGTATCGCCGCCTTTGGCGGCGATGAGTATATAGCCTGCGTTACGGGATTTCCTTTCCGCCTCCCACTCGTCATTCTGAGCCTCCGGCGAAGAATCTTGGTACGTGCCGCTTATGAGACAAATGCTATTAAATACCAGTCGGCGGGAAGGCTGCCGATTGACAGTCAGCCCAAAATCTTTCGATGTTCCTCAGCCCTATCGCCCAGCTCCATTCCCGTCGGGCCAACAAAAGGAAGGTCCTTTTATGGGCAGGCTAAGGGAGGGCTTTGCCCGATTTGACAATCCTATGCAGGATTACCAGCTGGGGAAGGAGCCTGACAGTTCGACAGGTGCCGTAGTGCCTCCTTCATAAAAACAGACTCCGCGAATAAATCAGTGCTTCCTTAGCAACCGGCAAAATTGATATAATATTTCCTGATAAGGAGACTTCATATGAAAAAAGATAAGAATAAAATAAAATCTCTTCCCTCCTTTACTGCCGCCCTTCTAGCAGAGGCAGGGAAAAAGCGCTGTGATTTTGACACCCCCGGCCACCACAGCGGAAGCTTTTTTAACCTTACCGATGAAGGAAAAATCTTCACCACTGCCCTTGGCGAAGGCATGTTCAAAGCGGATATTTCCGATTCCTCTTCGGCCATCGGCGATCCCTCGTCCCACGAAGGGGTATCGGGAGAAGCGGAGCGCCTCGCCGCTTCAGTATGGGGAAGTGACGACTGCTTCTTTGTACTGGGCGGCACGTCCACATCCAACCGCATCTGCGCCAATGCCCTCCTCTCACCGGGGGACCTGGTCCTTTTTGACCGGAACAACCATAAATCCACCTGGCAGGGAGCACTGCTTGAAGCAGGGGCGCTGCCGATATACCTTTCCTCCTGCCGCAATGACTGCGGCGTCATCGGTCCCATCCTTGCCGCCTCTCTGGAAGAAACACACCTTCGGGAAGAAATCCGGAAAATCAGTCCCCGGCTCGCTGAAAAAAAGCGTCCCTTCCGTCTGGCCTGCCTGCAGATATGCACCTACGACGGCCTTTTTTACAACATCCGGAAAATTCTGGAAAAAATCGGACCTCTCTGTGAATACATTCTTTTTGACGACGCCTGGGGCGGCTACGAAAATTTCATTTCCCTCCTGAAAGACGCCGCCATCCTTCACTTTCCCCTTTCTGAAGAATCACCGGGCATCCTCATCACCCAGTCCGTGCATAAACAGCTCTCCGGATTCTCCATGACCTCCCAGATTCACAAGAAGGACAGCCATATCAGGGAAAAATCCTATTACCTTCCCCATGATGTGATGCAGGACACCTTTCTCATGCATATTTCCACATCTCCCTACTACCCCCTTCTGGCAGGGCTGGAAATGAATGCGTTCATTCATAAAGAAAAGGGTGAAATCCTTTGGAAGAAAGCCTTCCTATCTGCCACCCGCTTCAAAAAAGCTCTTTTAAAGGATACCACCCTCTTCAGGCCTTTTCTCCCTCCTCTGGTGCACGGCAGGAAATGGGAAGAAGAAAAAACACGGACCCTCATGGAAGATGCTGCCTTCTTCACCCTTAGTCCTGATGAAACCTGGCATGGCTTTGACGGCCCTGCGGCAGACTTATGCCTTCTGGATCCCTGCAAAATCCTGCTCACCACCGGCACCTTTTCTGAAAGTAGGAAGCACTCCATCCCGGCCCCCCTTCTTTCCGCCTACCTGGAAAGTAAAGGCATCACCCCGGAAAAGTCCGACTTCTATACCCTTCTCTTTCTGGCAGAACCGGGAGATACAAAAAAGAAATACAAGTACCTCATGCACTGGCTCAAGCAGTTTGAAAAAGCCTATTTCCAGAATTGCCCCATGAATCGATTCATGCCCTCTGTCAAAGCCCTGCCCGGCGAAGGGCTTCAGGATTACTGCCGCCGTTTCCATGATTTCCTTCTCTCCCACCATGCCGGAGAACTGCAGCAGTGTCTCTTCCGGGAAGAGGATTTCCCGCCCCGTCCCCTTTCCCCCAAAAGAGCCCACGAGAATTTCATCAGGGGAAACAGAAAAAAAATCCCCCTGAAAGAAGCCAAAGGTCATATTTCCTTGGAAAATATCCTCCCCTACCCGCCGGGCATCTGTGCCCTTGCCGCCGGTGAAGAGTGGACGGAAAATGTACTGTCATATTTCCTTTTCCTGGAAGAATACGGAAAGGAATTTCCCGATTTCACGCCGGAAATCCCGGGCATCCATCATGATGAAAAGGGCGAGCCCTCTGTCTGGGTTTCTTATCCTGAGTAAAAATATATTCTTCCCCTTGACAAACAGCATCAAAGGATATAATCTTCTAATCAAGAAACCGTTGATGCGGAGATCAAAGCAGGAAATGCGCCCAAAGAGAGTCCTACCCGGTGAGAATGGATGGAAAGGCAGCCTGCCAAATGGACCGCTGAGGGTGCGGCGAAATGACTGACAGAGTATACCGCAACGCAGGGCAGGCGTTAGCATGCCGGAGATATGATAGTATCTTGCAAAGAGCACGACATCGTGAAACAAGGTGGCACCGCGGAATTTATTCCGTCCTTGGCAGAGTTTTTTCTGCCGGGGACGGATTTTTTGTATTCCGGCAGGTACAGGAAGATCCCTTCGAGGGATTCCTGCTTCCATAAGGAGGTCATTATGTATCCAACATTAGAAGAAGTCAAAGCAATCCATGCATCCGGTGATTACCGAAGGATTCCAGTCTGCCGGGAAATCATGGCAGACCGCTTCACCACCATTGAAGTCATGCGGACACTCCGCGCTGCCAGCCATCACTGCTTTATGCTGGAAAGTGCGGAAAATAACCAGCCCTGGAGCCGCTACTCCTTTCTGGGCTACGATCCCACCCTGGAAATCACCTGCCTGAACGGTCATCTCACCATCACTAAAGGGGTCGACGGGGAACATCCGGAAATCATCAAAAAGGAAGTTACCCATCCCGGTGAGGAAATCCGCCGGATCCTTGCTCAGTATAAAAGCCCGAAACTCCCTGACCTTCCCCCTTTCACAGGAGGACTGGTAGGCTATTTTTCCTACGACTATATCAAGTACGCAGAACCCACGCTTCATCTGTCCCATGTAGACAATGGAGACTTCAATGATGCCGACCTCATGCTCTTCGATAAACTCATTATCTTTGATGCTTACAAACAGAAAATCATTCTGGTCACCGGCGTCTCCACAGAGGACATTCCCTCTTCCTACAGGCAGGCAGAAAAAGTACTGGATGATATGGAAAATCTGCTAAAAAGCGGCGCCAGAGCGGCCTCAAAGCCCCTCCAGCTGGAAGAAGACCTCACTCCCGCCCATTCTCTGGAAGAATACCGCGCCATGGTGGAAAATGCCAAACACCATATTTACGAAGGCGACATTTTCCAGGTAGTCCTTTCCAATCCTTTGACCGCCAGAGCCAGGGGCTCCCTGTTTGACGTATACCGCCTGCTCCGCATGGAAAACCCCTCCCCCTATATGTTCTATTTCACCAGCGATCAGGTGGAAATCGCCGGTTCCTCACCGGAAACCCTGGGTAAACTGGAAAACGGCATCCTCCACACTTACCCCCTGGCAGGCACAAGGCCGAGAGGCAGAACCGAAGCAGAAGACCAGGCCCTGGAGAAAGAACTGCTTTCCAATGACAAAGAACTGGCCGAGCATAATATGCTGGTCGACCTGGGGCGGAACGACCTGGGGAAAGTCAGCCGCATCGGCTCCGTAAAAGTAGAAAAATACCTAAATATCCTCCGCTTCTCCCATGTCATGCACATCGGTTCCACCGTGGAAGGTATCATTGCTCCCGGCAAGGACGCCGTAGACGTCATCGACGCCGTCCTGCCTGCAGGCACCCTCTCCGGCGCCCCCAAACTTCGGGCCTGTGAAATCATTGAAAAAGAAGAATCAAGAAAACGGGGAATCTACGGCGGTGCCATAGGATACCTTGATTTTTCCGGAAATATGGACACCTGTATCGGCATCCGGCTGGCCTACAAGAAAAAAGGCGTCCTCTGTGTCCAGTCCGGCGCCGGTATTGTAGCCGACAGCGTACCGGAAAAGGAATATCAGGAATGTCTCAATAAAGCCAAAGCCGTAGTCAACGCCATTCACCTGGCAGAAGGAGGACTGGACAAATGATTATTCTGATTGATAACTATGACAGCTTTTCCTATAACCTCTATCAGCTGGCAGGAAGCCTCTATCCGGACATCAAAGTCATCCGGAACGATGCATTGAGCCTTCCGGAGCTGGAAGAAATGAACCCTAAGGCCCTCCTTATCTCCCCCGGTCCCGGACGTCCGGAAGACGCAGGCATCTGCGTGGATGCCATCCGTTTCTTCGGCCCCCGCATTCCCATTCTGGGCGTATGCCTGGGCCACCAGGCCATCTGCCAGTGCTATGGCGCCACCGTATCCTACGCCAAAGAACTGGTCCATGGAAAAGCCTATGACGTGGAAGTCGATACCGAGAGTCCCCTCTTTAGAGGCATGAAATCGCCTATCAAAGCAGCCCGCTACCACTCCCTTGCCGCCGTAGAATCCACCATGCCTCCCTGCCTGAAAATCACCGCCCGCACCAGTGACGGGGAAATCATGGCCGTGGAACACAGAGACTATCCCACCTACGGCCTCCAGTTTCATCCCGAATCCATTATGACCCCGGAAGGCGGAAAAATTCTGGAAAACTTCTTCACCATGGCGGAAAAGGGAAGAAAATAGTTTCAGGGTTCAGAGAGTGGTGGATTGCCCTGCGGGCAATGCTTATGAAATCTGCGTTACGGGATTTGGTTTTGTGTCACCAGTGCTGCAGGACGAAGAGCCAGAGCCCCCTTCCCTAGGAAGCGGGTGGCGCCAGCCACCAAAGGGGGCATTTCCTCGCGCCGCAGGCACGGTTATATGGTTTTCCCTCGCCCGTAAGGGCGGTTGTATGGTTTTTACTAGCCCACCAGCTCACTAGTCCACTAAAGCTGTTTTATCCATACTGGCGACTTCAATAAATTAAAAGGCGCCCCACTCCCGACCGCGATCCCGACCGCGCCGTAGGCGCCCCCCATTTCCTACTCTCAAAAATATATTGACATCACTCCATGAATCCCTTATAATATAAAAGCTGTTCATATTCGATCAGCATAATTTTTAGAGAGGTGATTTACACAATGGCAACAAACAGAAATCTCCGTTTTAAGACAAGCAGACGTTTCGGCGTAAATATTTACGGCCATCCGAAAGCGTTAAAACGGCAGGTCGCTGACGCTCGTCAGAAGAAACAGTCTGAATACGGCGTACAGCTGTCCGAAAAACAGAAGGTTAAAGCGATGTACAACCTGCTTGAAAAGCAGTTCTACCGCTATTATGATAAAGCAAGGAGAATGTCCGGCGTCGTAGGCGAAAACCTGCTGTTCCTGCTGGAAACCAGACTGGACAACCTTGTATACCGTGCAGGCTTTGCACGTTCCATCCGTCAGGCTCGTCAGATGGTTACCCACGGACTCATCGTGGTTGACGGCAAGAGAGTAGACATTCCTTCCTACCCCGTTCGTCCGGGACAGGTTATTTCCCTGAAGGAATCCTACAGAACCAATGAAATGTTCAAACAGTCCTTCCAGGAACTGAAGACCTTCGATCTTCCATACATCGAAAAGTCCTTCGACAACTGGACTGCAACCCTCACCCGTTTCCCCCAGAGAGACGAACTCCCCTACAAGGACGAAGTCAACGAAACCAACATCGTCGAACTGTACTCCAAATAATTCGTTTTTCAGCGGACTATGGAAATACAAAAGAGGAAATGCTTTTTCACGAAGCATTTCCTCTTTTTTTCATGCCTTTTTCCCAAAGGCCCCTCCCCCAACGCAAAAATCCCACCGGATAACCGATGGGATTTTTGAATTACTGTTTGAACTTGTCTATGATTTTATCAAGGAAGGAGCTCTTTCCTTTATACTGGGAGCAGTCTTCTCCCATTTCATTGGCAAAGTGAAGGAGTGCGTTCTTCTGGTCTTCGTTCAGCCGCTTAGGCACCGTTACATGGACTTCCACATAGAGGTTCCCTTTGCGGGAGGACTGCAGATGAGGCATGCCTTCGCCGGAGATGCGGAACCGGGTGCCTGTCTGGGTACCGGCTGGAACCTTGAGTTCCACTTCCTTGTCCAGGGTCTTCACTTTGATGGTGGAGCCAAGGGCTGCTACAGGATAGGAAATATTGACGGTCTTGTAAAGGTCGTCGCCTTCCCTTTCAAAGTCCGGATCGTCTTCCACATAAATGTAGACATAGAGGTCCCCTTTCGGACCGCCTCTCCTGCCGGGCTCTCCTTCGCCGGCCACCCTCATGCGGACGCCGCTGTCGGCACCGGCAGGGATATTGACTTCAATGGTCTTAGACGCTCTGACAGTACCACTGCCATGGCATTCCTTGCACTTGTTTTTGATAATCTTCCCTGTGCCGCCGCACTGCTGACAGGTGACGATATTTACCATCTGTCCGAAGGGGCCGTTTCTTACGATACGCTGCTGACCTGTGCCGTGGCAGGCAGGGCAGGTATCTACGGTGGATCCCGGTTCTGCGCCGCTGCCGTGGCAGTGGCTGCAGGTATCGTTCTTGGTGACGGAGAATTTCTTCTTCACACCGGTAAAGGCTTCCCGAAGGGTAATGGTCATATCGTAGCGGAGGTCTGCCCCCTGCTCGGGGCCATTGTTCCTTCTGCGGCTGCCGCCGGTGAACATGTCGAAAATGTCACCCATATCGAAGCCGCCGAAGTCGAAGCCCTGACCGTTGAATCCGCCCTGGCCGAATCCGCCGAAGCCCCCGGCGCCGGCGCCGCCGCGGGAGGCCTGCTGGAAGGCATCATGGCCGAGCTGGTCATACTGGGCTCTCTTGTCGGCATCGGAAAGTACATGGTAGGCTTCATTGACCTCCTTGAATTTTTCCTCTGCCGCTTTGGGATTGTCCTTGTTCAGATCCGGATGGTATTTGCGGGCAAGTCTTCTGTATGCTTTTTTGATTTCATCATCGGTGGCGTTTTTACTTACGCCAAGGATGTCATAATAATCCTTGCTGTCTGCCATAAAGAAATCACACTATTCCTTATTTCTTATCGTCGTCATTGACAACTTTATAGTCTGCGTCTACTACATTGTCCTTGTCTTTTTTGGCTCCGGCCTGTGGTCCCTGCTGGGCGCCGGCATTCTGGGCCTGCTGCTGTGCCTGCTGAGCCTGCTGTGCCTGCTGGTACAGTTTTTCAGTCAGTTCATGGAGCGGTTTTGTGAGCGCTTCTGCATCGGCTTTGATCTTTTCGGTGTCGTTGCCTTTCAGCGTCTCTTTCAGTTTAGCAATGGCATCATTGACTTCTTTCACTTTGCCCTGGTCTGCTTTGTCTCCCAGTTCCTTCACTGTCTTTTCAGCCTGGTAAATGAGGGCTTCTGCATTATTCTTAGCAGTAATGGCTTCTTTCCGTTTCTTATCTTCTGCTTCATGGGCTTTGGCATCATCCTGCATTCTCTTGATTTCTTCATCAGAGAGGCCGGAGGAAGAGGTAATATCAATCTTCTGTTCCTTGCCGGTGCCCAGATCTTTGGCAGAAACATGAACAATGCCGTTGGCATCAATATCGAAGGTCACCTGAATCTGAGGAACTCCCCGCGGAGCCGGCGGAATATCGCTCAGTTCGAAGCGGCCCAGTGTCTTGTTATCGGCAGCCATAGGACGTTCACCCTGGAGGACATGGATATCAACGGAAGGCTGGTTATCGACAGCGGTGGAGAATACCTGGGTCTTGGATGTAGGAATGGTGGTATTTCTCTTAATCATAGTGGTGAATACACCGCCCAGGGTTTCAATGCCCAGGGACAGCGGAGTTACATCGAGAAGCAGTACATCTTTGACTTCGCCTTTGAGAACGCCGGCCTGAATAGCAGCACCGACTGCTACGGATTCATCGGGGTTTACACCCTTGGATGGTTCTTTATGGAATTTGTTGCGAATCAGGGTCTGTACGGCCGGAATACGGGAAGAACCGCCTACCAGAAGGATCTTATCAATGTCGTCAATGGTGAGGTTGGCATCCTTCATGGCTCTTTCCATAGGTTCTACGGTAGCCTGTACCAGGTCTTCCGTAATCTGGTCGAATACGGCACGGGTCAGGGTTGCATCGAAGTGAACCGGCTGGCCGTTGGAATCAATGGTAATGAAAGGCAGGTTGATGTCGGTAGACATAACAGAGGACAGTTCGATCTTTGCTTTTTCAGCAGCTTCTTTCAGTCTCTGGTTGGTCATGGGATCCCGTTTCAGTTCAAAGCCGTTCTGGTTCTTGAAGGTATCTGCAATCCAGTCCATCACGCGGGCATCGAAATCATCGCCGCCCAGATGACCGTTGCCGCTGGAAGCTTCGACTTCAAATACGCCATCTGCCAGATCAAGGATGGACACATCGAAGGTGCCGCCGCCCAGGTCGTAAACCAGGAAACGATGTTCCTTGCCGTCTTTAATCTTATCAAGGCCGTAAGCCAGGGCAGAGGCTGTCGGTTCGTTGATGATACGAAGAACCTTGAGGCCTGCAATGGCGCCGGCATCCTTGGTAGCCTGACGCTGGCTGTCGGTGAAGTAGGCCGGGCAGGTAATAACGGCTTCTGTGACTTTTTCGCCCAGATATGCTTCTGCATCCACTTTCAGCTTCTGCAGAATCATAGCGGAAATTTCCTGGGGTGTGTAGGATTTGCCGTCAATGGTGACTTTGTAATCGCTGCCCATGTGACGTTTAATGGAAACTACGGTGCGGTCCGGGTTGGACACAGCCTGTCTTTTAGCCAGCTGGCCTACCAGGCGTTCACCGTTCTTGGAGAAACCTACCACAGAAGGAGTCAGACGAGAGCCTTCAGCGTTAGGAATAACGACAGGCTCGCCGCCTTCCATCACTGCAACAACGGAGTTTGTCGTACCTAAATCAATACCAATTACTTTTGACATTTAAAATGTCTCCTTTCATGCGTATATTTCTAATGGAAAACAGAAAATTCTATGTAACTGCCAATGTCAGCTGTTTTTCACAACCTGTACCTTGGCAGGCCTTAAAACGGTATCTTTATAGAGATAGCCCTTCTGGAAAACCAGGGCAATGGTTTCATCATCCATTTCATCGGATGCAACCATCATGACGGCCTCATGGAAATGGGGATCAAAAGGTTTCCCTTTGGCTTCAATTTCCTTGACGCCAAAGTCATTCATAATTTTGACCATCTGTTTCTGGAGAAGTTCAAATCCCTTCAGATAGGCCTCCCCGGAACCATCTTTTTTCATATGGGAAAGGGCCAGTTCAAAGTTGTCCAGTACCGGAAGGAAGGATTTCAGCGTTTCCGCCTTGTAGGTATCTGCCGCTTTGGCTTCGTTGTCTTTCGTGCGGCGGCGGAAATTGTCGAAATCCGCCTGCAGCCGTACGTACTGGGACAGAGCGGTCTGCAGTTTTACCTCCTCCGATTTGGCTTTATCTTCGGCCTCTTTGACTTTCTTCTGGGCATCTGCCGCCTGTTTGGTCAGGAAAATCACCTGCTGCTGCAGTTCCTTCACCGTAGGCTTTGGCAGCTTTTCCGCTGTTTCTTCTTTCTTGTCCTTTGGTTCCTCCACATCCACTTTGACTTTCATTTCTTCCTTTTTCTTCATTGGGGAGCCTCCTTCATCTATTCTTTATTCTTCAAAAGCTGATCCAATCTATCCTGCATAAACCGCATCATACCGATAATCTTGCTGTACTGCATCCGAGTAGGTCCCAGCACTGCCACCGATCCGATGACCCTGCCGCCCGAGGAAAACTGGGCTCTCACAATGGACAGGTCCGAAAGGGATTTCATGGGGTTCTCCGTGCCGATATGAACTGCAATGGGCTGATCCGAACTGGACAGAAGCATGCTTTCCAGCATGTCCCGCTGTTCCAAAAGGTTCAGGATATCCTGCATTTTCTCCACATTCTTGAATTCCGGCTGCTCAATCAGCTGGGATGCACCGCCGGAATAGACTTCCTGCTGCGGTGTCAATACCCGCTGCAGGGTTTTGAACACATTCACATAGGGGCTGAGATTCTTTTCTATATCTTTCTGGAAGGTAAGGATTTCTTTCTCATCCATGCTGTCAATGTCACGGCCGTGGAGGAAATGGTTCATCCTGTCTGCCAGCAGCTGCATTTCATCAAAGGTACTTCCCTTTGGGATTTCCACCACTGCATTGGACACATCCCCCCGGTCTGTAACGACCAGCAGAATGGCTCTTTCTCCATCCAGGGGAAGGAATCGGATATAGTTGAATTTCTTCTTGATTCCCGCTGACGTTGCCACAGACAGGTTATGGGTGAGCGATGATACCGCCTTTGCCATGTTGCGGAAAATCTCATCCACCTTGGTCACATGATCCAGGAGCATGCTGTCAATCATGGATTTTTCTTCACTGGAAACGGGAGCCGGCTGCATGAGCCAGTCCACGTAAAAACGATATCCCTTGATGGAAGGGATACGTCCTGCCGAAGTATGGGGCTGTTCCAGATATCCTTCATCCTCCAGGTCCTGCATTTCATTGCGAATGGTGGCGCTGCTGACGCCTAGGTTGTACTTCTTCGCAATGGTCCTGGAGCCTACCGGTTCAGCGGTATCCGCATAATCCTGTACAACGGCCCACAGTACTTTTCTTTTTCTTTCATTCAGTTCATTGGCCCCAACATGGGGTTCATTCTTGTTTGTTCTGCGTGCTGCCATCATTATCACCTTGTTATTAGCACTCATTGGTCTCGAGTGCTAACTTACGTTATTAGAATATCATTCATGCCCCTCCCTGTCAAGACTTTCTCCCCTTCTTTTCCATTTTTCCATGCAAAAAAGCACCTCCCGAAGGAAGTGCTTTTTAGTGAGCTGGTGGACTAGTGAACCAGTGAGCTAGTAGACTAGTGGACTAGTGAACCAGTCGAAGTCAATGTTAGCGGGAACCAAGATTCTTCGCTTCGCTCAGAATGACGATGGGGCGGTAAGGTTAGCACATAACACAGTCTGATGTCTGACCTCTACCATCTATCGTCTCCCTCACCCCACGTAACCCAGCCAGTGCCAGTAAGTGGCAGAGAATACAAGAATCATGGCATAAGCCAGCACGGTGAAAGGAATGCCGGTAATGAGGAAATCCTTGGACGTAATGTATCCAGTGCTGTAGGCGATCATATTCTGCGGAGCATTCACCGGCAGGATGTAGCCGAAGCAGATGGTATACTGGAGAATCATGGTCATGCCCAGCACATCAATGCCCGGCGTCTTCACGCTCTGAAGAACTGCAATGACAATCGGAATCATGGCCGATGCCAGCCCTGTGGCACTGGCAAAGCCCAGATGGATAATGGTGAGGAAGAAGGCCAGCACCGCAATGACTACAAGAGGAGACATGGTTTCCATGCCGAAGAGAGCCACGAAATGGTTGGCCAGCCAGATGGCAGCCCCTGATTTCAGAAGGGCTGTGCCAAGGCTGATGCCTACGCCGAAAAGGGTAACGGTGCCCCAGTTGATATGGGGTACTGCCTGTTTCCAGGTCATAAATCCCACTTTCGGAAGCATCATGAGCATAATACCGGTAATGGTGACGGTGGTGGTATCAAAGGGATGAAGTTTCTTCTCCGTTACCCAGAAGAAAAGGAGCAGCACCGAAATCAGAAGCAGTTTCTTTTCATCCCGGGAAACAGGCCCCAGATCCTTCAGCATTTTTTCCAATGCTTCCCTGCCGCCAGGCATTTCCTTCACTTCAGGAGGCATGACATGGATGAGAAGGAAATAAAGCACCACCGACATAATGGCTGCATAGGGAGCAGCGGCGATAAACCATTCCAGCCAGCTGATATCCTTGCCCAGTACCTGCTGGATAAATCCGATGGCCACCATGTTCTGGGCGGCTGCGGTCTTGATACCGATATTCCAGAGGGAATCGGCCTGGGCCACTGCCATCATGAGCACAGCAGCAAAGGTGGAGCCCTTCTCTAGCCCAAAGGCCCGGATAATGCCTACCACGATAGGCACCATGCAGGATACGCGGGCTGTAGTAGAAGGAACGAAGAAGGAAAGCAGGAATCCCACGAAAATGACGCCAATCACCAGATGGCTGGATTTCACGCCGATATGGGACATGACCACCAGGGCGATACGCTTATCCAGACCCGTAATCATCATGCCTGCCGACAGGAACATGGCACCTGCCACCAGAGCCCAGGCTGAAGTGGAGAATCCGGAAAGCCCCATCTGCAGGGCTTTCCCAGTGCCAAGAAGAGTCTCCGGTTTGGCGGGATTAGGCGCCATGCCCAGAGAAAATGCCATAAACACCACAATAACAAACGCACTGACCGGATAGGAAACTCCTTCGGTCATCCAGATAATGACTGCAAACACAAGGATACCGATGAGCCGGTGTCCCTGGGTAGGCAGATCTACAGGAGTCGGGAAGAGGTACACCAGTGCCATGGCAGCCAATGCCAGGAACAGGCCATATTTCTTTCCAAATCCTTCTGACTGATTCATAAGCCACCCCCAAATATAAAAAATGAAGCACCATTCATGCGGAAACAACGGGCATCGTCTCCATTCATGAAAGAGGCACTTCCCCTGAGCAAAAAAGCTCCTGTTATCCCCAGGGGGAAAACAAGAGCTTCGTTGCACTTTATGAATATATTTCAGTATATCCATGAAAGGTTGACTTGTCAATGGGAAACAAAAAAGGTCCCCGCCTGAGCGGGGACCTTTGACGGTCATCAGTCAGCGCTGAAAGGAAGCAGAGCGATAGCTCTTGCTCTCTTAATAGCGAGATTGATTTTGCGCTGATGCTTTGCGCATGTTCCGGTTACACGACGGGGCAGAATCTTGCCTCTTTCGGAAACGAAACGACGCAGTGCAGCAACGTTCTTATAATCAATGGTGTCTACGTGATCTACGCAGCACTGGCAGACCTTTCTTCTCGGTCTTCTTACTCTATCTCTTCTAATCATGCTTTTCTATATCCTCCAAAATCAATGCATATCAGAACGGAATATCTTCATCTTTGGACGACGTACCGAACTGTCCAAAATTTCCTCCCGGCTGGCCTCCCTGTCCGGCTGGATTGTTGTTATAACCGCCATTTCCGCCGTTATAACCGTTTCCACCGAAACCGCCATTATTTCCACCGAAGCCGCCGCCAAAGGAACCTCCCTGCTGCGGACCGTAGGAAGAATTGCGCGGAGTGCCGATTGGAATGGCAATGGTATTGGCCACAACTTCTGTTACATATCTCTTTGTGCCATCCTGAGCATCATAGGAACGACTGGAAATCCGTCCTTTCACAAATACACGGGTGCCTTTTTTCAGCTGATTTCCAACAGCTTCTGCCAGGGGACCCCAGGCAACAACATTAATCCAGTCTGTAAGCTCCCGCTGTTCATCCTGGGGGGTTGTATAGGTACGGCTTACTGCTACAGAAAACGATGCTACGGAACGGCCGGTCTTCGTTGCACGAATCACCGGATCCCGTCCAAGATTTCCCAAGATTTGAACTGAATTCATTGTGCTACCTCTTAGTCATCCTGTTTTACAATGATATGACGGATAATTTCTTCATGAATCTTGATAACGCGGTCAAGTTCTTTAATCTGCGCCGGGTCAGCCTGGAAATCAACTACTACGTAGTATCCTTCACTCTGATGCTTGACTTCGTACGCAAGATGACGTTTGCCCCATTCATCAGTATTGTCAATGGTACCACCGATTCTGGTAATGGTGTCCTGTACCAGCTTGACAGCAGCTTTGATAACTTCATCATTAGCTGCATTCACAATGAACATAACTTCATACTTTTTCACGAAATTCGCCTCCTTTTCGGACCTATGTCCCGCACTCGCTGCGGGCCAGGAAGTTACTTGTAAAATAACAAGCTTATTTATTATACAAGAGCGGAAATGAAAAAGCAAATGTTTTTTGAAAGTTTCCTGTCCGGCTTGACGCGGCTTGACGCTTTAGTGTTTCTTACCGACAGGAAACTATTGGCGAAAAGTTTCCTATTCGGCGTGACACCAAGGCTATCCTTACCGACAGGAAACTGTTTGCGAAAAGTTTCCTACCCGACATGGCACGATGGTTATTCTTACCGATAGGAAACTGTTTGCAAAAGGTTTCCTGTCCGACATGGCACTATGGTGTTTCACACCGACAGGAAACTGCTTGCAAAAGGTTTCCCATCCGGCATGACACGAATGCAACTCATACCGACAGGATACTATTTCCCCTTCTTGCTTACCATGAATCCCGTAGCTTGCTGGTTGGCCATGATGACCACATCACTGATCTGCACCCGTTTGGGCTGATCTGCCACGAAGGCAATGATATTGGCAATATCCTCTGCCTGCAGTGCATCTACGCCTTCATATACCCGGGCTGCTCTTTCCTTATCGCCATGGAAACGGACTTCGCTGAAAGGAGTCTCCACAATGCCCGGCTGGATGGTGGTCACCTTGATATCACTGTCTATGACATCGATGCGGATACCATCGCTGAACGTTTTCACCGCTGCCTTGGTGGCGCAGTACACCGCTGCCCCTGCATAGGCATAGAGGCCGGCTGTGGAGCCCAGATTGATGATATGGCCCTCATTCTTTTCCAGCATAGCCGGAAGGAAGGCGCGGGTCATCAGAAAGAGACCTTTGATATTGGTATCAATCATCTGAAGAATATCTTCTTCCTTTGTTTCCCCGTAAGGTTCCAGTCCCCTGGCCAGGCCGGCATCATTCAGAAGAATGCGGGGCGCTCCCAGTTCTGCAAGGCAGCGGGAAGCCACCTCACGAATGGCATCGGCATCCCTCACATCCAGCTCAAAGCAGGCAACCGGCACAGCCATGGCCCCTTCGATTTCTTTTTTTACCTCTTCCAGCTTTTCTTTATTTCTGGCAGCCAGAGCCAGTCCATACCCCTTGGCGGCCAGCGCTTTCGCACTGGCGAGGCCGATACCACTGGTGGCCCCTGTAATGAATGCGTAGGAACTCATGATAATCCTCCTTCTTTTTCTGCTATAATAGTAGGAACCGGCAGGAAATTCCCCGGTCTTATACATTCATTATACTGGTTCCATTTCCATTTTCATAATAAATAAAGGAGTTTCTATGAAATCCATTATTCTGGCCGCCCTTATGGTGACAGCTGCCCTTTCCGCCGGCGGATGCGGCACGCCAAAGGCTCCCTCTCCCTCTTCCGCCGCTTCTTCTGCTGCCGTCCCTGCGGTCCACCAAATTAACGAAGAATCGGAACAGATTTACCGGAAAGCAGTTACTGCCTACGGAAAAGGAGATCATCTCCATGCCCTGGAACTTGCCAACCAGGCTCTGGAGAAAGACGGCGAAAATTACAAAGCCCTTTCTCTGAAAGGCATTATCCAGGCCTTTGATATATCACCGGAAGAAGGCATTAGGACCATCCAAAAATCCCTCTCCATCAACCCGGACTACGTACAGGCTTATTTCGATATGGCCATGGCCCAGAAACTGGGGAAACACTACGATGAATCCATCCGCTTCTTCCAGAAGGTGCTGGATAAGGATCCCCATAACACCTGGTCCTACTACGGTATTGCCACCAACTACGCTGATAAAAGGGACAAGGCAAAGGCTTTGGAATATCTGAAAAAAGCAGTTGATCTGGACCCGAAAAACGTAAAGCCCCAGGCTGCCGCCCAGGACCACTTCCAGTGGCTCCATGGCGATGCCGATTTTCAGAAACTTGTAAAATAAAGGAGTTCCCATGAAATACGCTTTTATCCTGTCCATCGTATCCCTGGTCCTCTACCATGACAATGTCCTGTCTGCCGCCGGAGCTGCCGGATACCTTTCAGCCATTTTCTTTCTGGTCACGTACCGAGAAAAGCCCGCCATGCTGGCCATTGCCTGCATAGCGGCTGCCATCATTACCATCATGTACTTTTCCTGGGACTTCTCCCTTGCAGGCTACATGCACATAGGCATTGCCTGGTCCATGACCATTACCGCCTTTACCGCCATCCTTACCCTGGTAAGCCTTGTATACAAGATAAAGAATCGCTGATTCATGATACAAAAAAGCATCATTGATGAGAACATCAACGATGCTTTTTATATTGCCTGTCAGTCCGCGTTTTTAGAAGATTTAAATTTCAGGAAAAATCCCATAATAATGAGCATGCATACCAGACCTGTCAGGTCTCCGAGAATGCCGTTTCCTGTGATGCCATCCACCAGGTAGCCGGCCACGCAGCTCACAGCCACCACGAGAACATAGGGAATCTGGGTAGACACATGGTCTATGTGATGGCACTGGGCCCCGGCCGAGGCCAAAATGGTGGTATCGGAAATAGGGGATACATGGTCGCCGCCTACAGAACCGGCCAGCACAGCAGCCACCGTCATAATCATAAGATGGGTATCATTGGACACGATAGCCAGTACGATAGGAATGAGGATACCGAAGGTGCCCCAGGAAGTACCGGTAGCAAAAGCAAGGCCAATGGCCACCAGGAAAAACAGGGCCGGCAGCAGAATGGCAATGGTGGCGTTATCAGCAACCACGCTTCCTACATAGCCGCCGATGTTCAGGTAATCCTTACCTACAATGCCGGACAAGGTCCAGGCCAGGGACAGGATCATAATGGCAGAAGTCATCTGTTTGAAACCTTCTACAAAGCAGCTGCAGAAAGTGCTGAAGTCTAAAACCTTTCTGGGAATGTACAATACAAAGGTAAATACCAGAGCAATGAAAGAACCGATAACGAGACCTCTGGCAGATTCGCAGTTCGCAAAGGCTTCTGCCACGCCCTTTCCTTCCAGAATGCCGCCGGTATAAAGCATGCCGAACACGCAGCCGCCGATAAGGACCACCAGCGGAAGGATGAGATCGATGATTTTCCCATTTCCCACAGGCGCACTGCCTTCATCATCAGCATATTCCGCAGGAATCACCAGGGTGCCGCCGCTCTGCTTTTCATACCTGGCCATACGGGAAAAATCACGGCCTGAAGCGATGAGGACAATCATGAAAATCAGGGTGAGCCAGGCGTAAAGGTTCAAAGGAATGGTTTCCAGGAAAAGAGCAAAACCATCAATGGAACTGCCCTCCGGAAGAGAGGAGGTAACAGCAGCAGCCCAGCTGGAAACCGGAGCAATGATACATACCGGCGCTGCGGTGGCATCAATAATATAGGCCAGTTTCGCACGGGTAATCTTAAACCGGTCTGTCACAGGGCGCATCACGGTACCCACGGTGAGGCAGTTGAAGTAATCATCAATGAAAATCAGGATACCAAGAGCCATGGTTACGAAAAGAGCGCTCTTCTTTCCTTTAATGGTGCGGGCTGCATAATCACCGTAAGCCTGAGAAGCACCGGACTTCTGGATGGCCGCCACCATAATCCCCAGAAGGACAAGGAATACAAGGATATACACATTGCTTCCCACCTTGTCCGACATAATGTGGAACATGGTGTCGATAGCACCCAGTATACTGAATCCTGCAAACATGAAGGCACCGATAAAGATACCTATGGCAAGAGACATGTACACTTCCTTGGTGGCCAGTGCCAGAATAATGGTAACTACAGGAGGCACCAAGGACCATACTGTTTGAGACATATAAATCATCCTCTCTCTTTTGACAATTTCCCATATCGTCAAATTGCAATAATTTTTATTATTATACAATACTTTCCCCGTTTGTAAAATGTTCGTAGTGATAAATTAGTGAACTAGTGGACTAGTGGGCTAGGGAGCTGGTGAGCTGGTGAGGATTGGGGCTGGGGCCTGGGGCAGAAATGGGAGGCTGGTAAAGCTTGCCATCAATTTCCTGGGGTTCCCTGGTGTATGGCACCCACTCGCCGGGGGAGTCTCTCGCCATGGCGCGCCTCCTTTTCCGCACTCAAAAAGGGCGCCCTCTCGGGTGCCCTCTGTTCATCTGTTATTTAAAGGGCTGGATAGCGGCGAAGAGAATCCCTCCGACGTCTTTTATCTGGGCCCACACCTTTTTCATTTTTTCGTTTTCCTGCAGGTATTCTATGCCTTTTACGGTGATTTGAACATCATAGAGCGATTTCAAAACCGTTTCACTGCCCTTTCCGAGGATTTCTGCATCTCCGAATAGGGCCCCGGAAATATACCCCTCTTTTGCCAGCTGGATGCAAATAAAATCCTTGTAGCTGTCCGGGACAAATGCCGGGTAGGCGGCCAGCTCCAGATACTTCTCGTTCGGCTTCTCGCCGGTCTTGAGGCAATGATACAAATAGGAAAGAAGATAATAAACTATTGCATGATAATCATCTTTTGCCATAACAATACCTTCATAGTCTCCTTAACTTTTGAATCATGGATTCGGAATTGGCCGTCAAAATGGTTCCTTTGAATTATCTATTACCTCGGGCGGCGGCATATGATACTTTGAATTTAGCGCAAAAAGTTCTTTAACATGGCGCTTATACAGAAGGTGCAGCTCATGATTTAATCGTCCCGCTTCTGGAGAACACGGTTTTTGACCTTCCATCTCGTCCAAAATTTTATTGCTTTCCTTTTCCGCCCTTTTTATGAACAAGTTCAGTTCTTCTTCATAAGTCATTTATCACACCTCCTAAATTTCAAACCTTGCATTTCTTTAGCTAAGCATTTCATTATATTAAGCTGCTCATATTCGGCAGGTCTTAGATTCTTAAATGCAAAATTTAACGATTTAACCCGTGCCATGCGATATAGTTTATCCGCCTCAATCAAAGAAACAGGATTTCCCTCATACTCTAACGAATACCTTCCCAGCCCGCTTACGACTTCCAACCGCTTCAGCTTACATTCGAAAAATGTACAAAAATCATTCATGCTGAAGCAGTCGCCGTAATAATCTTTACTGTCCGGTCGGAATTGACTGTTAAATTGGTTCTTTTGAATTGTCTATCCACTTGGGCGGGGGAAGATGATACCTTTCCCGCAGTTCACAGTATTTTCTATAATGCCCCTTCTTCAGCTTTTTTAATTTTTGCCCTAATTCTGCCTTCTCCTGATATGATTTAGCCTTGTTTATTTCGGAATAAATCACCTTACGCTCATTTTGTGCCCTTTGCATAAATTGAGACAGTTCTTCTTCATATGTCATTTTCTAATCCTCTTGAACTTGAGATCATAAACAATTTTGTTCAATCTTTTCATTATAGATAACTGTTCATATTCTCTGGGCTCACCAGTTTGAAATGCTTTTCTTAATGTTTTATCATCTGCGGATTGATACAATCTTTTGGCTTCTTCATAAGAAATAAATAGCCCATCATACTCCAATGAATACCGCCCCAGCCTGCTTATGACTTCCAGCCGACGTCTTTTATCTGGGCCCACACCTTTTTCGCCATAATGATACCTTCACTGCCTCCTTAACTTTTGAATCATTGATTCTGAGCATGGGACATAAAATTCGGTGCTTCCATTTTCCGCCAGGTCTAAATCAGTTTCAAGCCGAAAATTCCCAAACCGTATAGATTCATATCGCCCGTCCTGCCGCAGTGCGTTCCCTGTAAATTCCAGGTTGTCCACTTTGGAAAAATCCAATTCCCTGACGTCCCTATGTTTATACGTGATAAGCAGGGAGGCGTGCCTGCCCACTATGATGCGTCCTTTTCCCAAAGCGCCGGCCGGGTTGGATACTTCGATGATCTGTATTTCGGCCTCGCACTTTGCCAGAAGATATCGGTTGGAATTGCAAACCGCGTATAACCTTCCGTCATTGACCGGTATGGTCTTGATAATCGTTTCCATGGCTCACCTATTGCTTTCATTCCAGACCGTCAAATTGGCTCTTTTGAATTGTCTATTACCTTGGGCGGGGAAAGATGGTATTTTTTTCGAAGATCAGCGAGTTCTTTATCGTGCCTCCTGCATAAAAGCTGTAATTCATGGTTTAGTCGGCCAGCCTCTGTCGAGCACGGCTCTAAACGACTTATTTTATCAAACATTTCGTGTCTTTCCTTTTTAGCCCTTTCAATTAATAGGTCTAATTCTTTTTCGTAAGTCATGATTTCACCTTCTTAAATCGTAGGCCCTGGATCGTTTTATTCAATAAATTCATTATATCTAATTGTTTATATTGAATTGCTTTACTAGTTTTCATCGCATTGGTCAGCACTTTATCACCAGATTCAATATACTTCATTTTTGCATTTTCTTTGGTAATAAAACCACCATCATATTCCATAGAATACCGGCCCAAACCGCTTACTACTTCCAACCGCTTCAGCTGATACTCGAAAAACGTACGAAAATCTTCCATACTGAAGCAGTCGCCGTAATAATCTTTACTGTCCGGATGGTTATGGATAACCTTGGCCCCCTGCAGCTTGTCGCCTATGGCGGTAATATCTACGGAGAAGGAATTTCCTGTGAAATGATAGGCTTCCCCGTCTTTTGTGATGACCACGGCGTTTTCGATATCCGCGCCCTTGCATTCTTCGCAGAATTTCTGGAACCGGGTTTCTACTGCTTTATCATCATTATACGCTATATCCGGCTCCCGAGCCACGGTCACATGGTCATTACTGTACGCCGTCCTGCCTCCAGCGAGGCCTTTGATGGGCTCTGATTTATTGGAGATGCCGGATTTAATTTATACTTCTGCTGCCAATCCTTGAAGCTCTTATCTCCGTGGTTTTCTCTCAAATGTGAACGGGGATTTCATCCACCGGCAGGTGGTATTGCCTTCATAGCAGGGAACAAGGTGCACCGTCAGTCTGGATACATGGGAGGCGCCGTGACGCCCGGAGCGGCGTTGATAATACCGCCATGAATCTCCTGCAGGGGCGTGAACTGTCTGGCGGTCCGCTGCATCTCATAGGCGTTATGGACCCAGATGTGCAGGTGTTCCAGATCCCTAAATCCCTAAATTCCTAATCCACTAGAACACTAAATCACTATCAAACATATTGCATTTTCCCCATAATGCTGTATAATATAGTACATGGCTCTGCAGTACTGATTTATGGCAGTCTCCGGGCCCCGTGCAATGAAATCCCATGAACCCGGTCAGGTCCGAGAGGAAGCAGCCGTAAGTGGCCCTTTTCATGTGACACGGTGCATCCTGGAGGCTGTCATAAATGAGGACTGCAAGGCTTTTTTTATGTCTGGTTTTCCCTGCTGTATTGTATAATAGTAATAATAATTAATAAGGTAAGGATTCAGTTCCGGAATCCTTACAAATCCTTTTTCATCTTTCCTGCCGGGAGGTTATTTATGGCTTATTTAGCATTATATCGAAAATGGAGGCCCCGCACGTTTACGGAGGTGGTGGGGCAGAAGCATATTTCCATACCGCTCCAGCGGGCCATCGAGCAGGACCGGCTAGCTCATGCTTATCTTTTTTCCGGTCCCCGGGGTACAGGAAAAACCAGTATGGCCAAAATTCTGGCCAAAGCGGTGAACTGCCTTCATCCAAACGGCGTGAATCCCTGCAATGAATGCCAGAGCTGCCGGGAAATCAATGCAGGCTCCAGTCTGGATGTCTATGAAATCGATGCCGCTTCCAACCGCGGCATTGAGGAAATCCGGGCCCTTCGGGAATCGGTGCGCACCCTGCCGGCAGTGAGCCGGAAAAAGGTGTACATTATCGATGAAGTACACATGCTCACCAAGGAAGCCTTCAATGCCCTCCTGAAAACGCTGGAGGAACCGCCGTCCCATGTGCTCTTTATTCTGGCCACCACGGAACCGGAAAAAATTCCTCTCACCATTCTTTCCAGGTGCCAGCGGTATGAATTCCACCGGATTTCCGTGGAGGATATCAAAAACCATCTTCTCTATATTGCCAAAGAAAGTCATCTTCCCCTGACGGAAGAGGCGGCAGACCTCATTGCAGTCCGGGCAGACGGCGGCCTTCGCGATGCCCTGTCCCTGCTGGACCAGTGCTCCTCGGCCTCGGAATCCAAAGTTCTTGACGCGCCGGCGGTGTATGACCTTCTGGGCCTCACAGGAAAGGATATGATTCTGGATCTTTCCCATCATATCTTCAACGGTGACAGTTCTTCCGCCCTGTCCCTCTTTTACCGGATCCTGCAGGGAGGAAAAGAGCCGGCCTCCATTCTTCGTGACCTTCTGGAACATTTCAGAAACCTGATGATCTGCAAGGTCAATCCTAAGGCGCCGGAATTTTCCCAGTACGGCGGGAAGGTGGAAACGCTTCGTTCCGATGCGTCCCATCTCCCTGCGCCTTACCTGGATGCCCTCTTTGACTATCTCCATGATGCCCTTCATGAGACGAAACGAAGTTCATCACCAAGGCTCAGCGCAGAAATGGGCCTTCTCCATCTCTGCCGCATGAAAGGGTCTAAATCCCTGGATTCCCTGGCCCAGCGGGTGGCCCAGCTGGAAGAAGAGGTGTCGCGCCTGAAGCGCGGCGCCCTGTCCATCCCGCAATCTCCATCACCGGCCCCGGTTCCTGCGCCCGCCCCTTCCTACCCTGCCGCACCTTCTTCTCCTGCCCCGGTTCCCGCATCGCCCATACCTGCTGCGCCGGCTGCTTTTTCTGCTCCGGAGCCCCCCGCTCCCTCAGATATGCCACCAAGGCCGGCAGTGCAGAGAAAGGATAGGCCGCCGGTCAGGGAAACGCCCCGAGCCCCTGCCCCCATGCCGGCAGCCGGACCGGCTGAAAACATGCCAGGCCAGCCGGCGGCAGCACCATCATCCCAACCTGATGCTTCTCTCATAGACCCCAAAACCTACCCTGCCATCTGGCAGAAGGTACTGTCCTATTTCATGTCCATCCGCCGTATCGATGTCTTCACCTGCCTTCGGAAGAG
>ENA-ORSM01000992-ORSM01000992.1-human-gut-metagenome-genome-assembly--contig:-NODE-992-length-23879-cov-10.523254_pt1 | contig 23879 bp, 17 predicted proteins | sample MGYA00241903_ERZ509170 | MGnify/ENA primary metagenome ERZ509170 (study PRJEB26280, sample SAMEA2338784) | human gut metagenome | biome: human gut; feature: human-associated habitat; material: faeces...
GCGCAGCACGCAAGGGCCAATGGCCCGCAGCGAAACAAGGGTTTGCGAAGCAAACCCTTGGACTTCCCGTCGCCCGCTCCATAAGATAGTTTTAACGGCTTTGGCTCTATTTGGTGCCAGAGCCGTTTTCATAAGCGTGCCGGGCGACGGGAATCAGCAGCATGCCATCAGGCTTCGCATTCGTCGACGCCATTTTCGCGACCAGCTTGTTCGCGGCGACGCCCACCGAACAGGTCACATGGAACCGCGAGGCGACCTCCTGCCGTATCCAGGCGCCGATCCGGGTCGGCCGTTGCCAGGCGAGCAGCGCCCCCGACACGTCCATATACGCCTCATCCACCGAAACCTGCTCGAACCGGTCAGTGACCTGGCTGAACACCTCTTCGATGATGCGCCGAGACATCATCCGGTAGTAGTGCATGTCCACCGGCAGGAACACGCCGTCCGGGCACAGCTGACGGGCACGGGCGCTCGCCATCGCCGAATTGACGCCGTAACGCCGTGCCTCATAGCTCGCCGCCGACACCACCGAGCGCGTCCCGGTGCCGATGATCACCGGCTTGCCTTTGAGTTCGGGATGACGTGCCACTTCCAGCGAGGCGTAGAAGGCGTCCATGTCGATGTGCAGCACCGTGCAGCCGGTCTCGTCATGCCCCCAATCGCGTTTGGCGGCGGCCAGTCTAGGTGCGGTACTCATATCCCTTATCGTACCGTGCCGGGCCGGGATGGAGCGGGCCTTGCCGTACCGGTTGGGGGAGCGGCCGTCGCAATCTCTTTGCCGCCCGCGCGTGGCCTGGCCTGTCGGAGCGCAGGGCGCCGCGAAATTGCTGGCGTCGCGCTGGTGATCGTCGCGGTGATCGTCACGTTCACGGGCGACTCGAATCCGGCGCGTTGACCCGCCGTCAGGCCCCGTATGACGCCGCGTGCGGCACACCGTGTTGCTGAAGTCCGGGGGACGATGGTAAGATGCCATGTTGTTGCGCCAATGTGCAACATGGAGACATGCCTGAGTGGCCGATAGGGGCACCCTGCTAAGGTGTTAGTCGTGTTTAGCGGCTCGAGGGTTCGAATCCCTCTGACTCCGCCTTGAGGGTTTTCGGAGAAATCCGGAAGCCCTTTTTTCATGCCAAAAACGGCGGAATACCAACGATTTCAAGACATACGGCGCAAACAGAGAATGTACGGAAATGTACGCCAATGCCAACATTTCCGGTACCCAGCAAGGTACCAGAGTTGGGTACCCAACAAGACAGCCGACGACTGCACTGCAAATAGGCCATCGTGTCGGCAATGGTCATGAGCGGGGGGTTCAGTCTTCCTCATAATCACCCCCGTTCACGCTCACCGCAACGTCCAACAATTGAGACGCCACATCCGACGGAATCCACGCAGACACGCCCCTATACGGCGAAACGTCCGGCCTAGAACACTTCAAACAGCTCCTAGCCTGCACAACGCCGAACAGGGTCTTTAATGGCCCGAGCCTCCGCGAGACGCCACCGACGAACCAGACGACAGAAACGGTGAAAAGTCGGATAATCAGTCTCGAAATCCTCCTGCACGCGCAACGGCAAATCATTATGCGGCAGGGACGATCCGCAAAGACCGTCCCTGTTTACATATCAGTATTTATACATCAACGGCATGCCGTCACAGGCCAAATGCTTTTCGATCCGTTTCGGTAAGCCAATCCGTCCGCATGCCCGGTTCTTGGCACAAATGCATGGCGGGGCATTCCTCACCGATGCAAGGATCCCATACAGGAAGCGGCGTTCCGTCACGGTCCGTTCCGTTGGGATCGCCATTGGCGGCGAAATTGGTCCAGTACAGCCCCATTCGCCTTGCCAGATCGTAATGCCATCCAACGAACGGACGCCAGCATTTCGCAAGGCTTCCAAAGGAGAACCACAGATCGGACGAGTGGAAGGCTCCGGCATCATCCCCCGGCATAGCGACATCGAAATGATAGTAGTATGGCGCGGTCCCACCGCTTGCGGTCCATTTGCGGATCAGTGTGAGATTGCCGAGCTGGCCGACATGCACAGGCTTCCCATCTTCAGTCGAAGCGATGAACTCATTGGTCGTGTTGCCGACCAGCATGTCGACGTTGTTAGCCTTGCAGCCCTCGACGATACGCTCCTCCTGATCGGGAAGGAACAGGCCGTCCACGCATGGCACCCAATTGACGATCATCGACCAGTCATCTTCACGTCCGCTGTCCGGTGGAACAGGCAGGGACTCGGCGGCTTCCAATACCGTTCGGGCCGGGATTGCACGGGCCTGCTCCAGCGTGGAGACACCCAATGCTTCGAACAGACGGATTCCGTTGGCCTGCGCATGCTCCAGCGTGTCCTGCCGCGCATTGAAATACCCTAAGCCTGCGCCGGATTGCATGATGGCTTTCTGAAACAGGCCATGATTCATCGGCGAGCAGATCTGGGCCAAGACGCTGGCGGCACCGGCCGATTGGCCGAAAACCGTGATGTTTTCCGGATCTCCGCCGAACTTCGCGATGTTTTCCTTCACCCATTGGATTCCGGCACGCTGATCCAGGAATCCGAAATTCGCATATGGTTCGCCGTCGCCGCGTTCTACGGCCTCCTCATGAAGCAAAGGGTGCGTCATAAACCCAAATGCATTCAGGCGATAGGCCACACTGACCACAACGACGCCGTTCGCGGCGAGATGCGTGCCGTCGAATTCCTTTTCAAATGTGCCGCCACATTGATAGGCTCCGCCGTAGATCCAGACCATGACCGGCAGCTTTTCGGAGGTTACCATGCTATCCGCGCCATATCCGCGTAATGCCGGAGTCCAAATATTCAGGTAGAGGCAATCCTCGCTCATCGGCACGGCCGGATCGGTGCCCCATTCACAATCATAGAAATCATCGGAGGCGCCCGGCGTCGGCTGCATCGCGGTAGGCCCGAAATCGAAGGCTTGCAGCACACCATCCCATGGCAGGGCCGGCTGCGGCGCACGCCAGCGCAGACCGCCGACGGGAGGCTGGGCGAACGGGACCCCTCGGAACACGGTGATGCCCTGATCTTCAGCCGCCAAGCCTTCGACAGTTCCTTGCGCCACTATGACCTGTCGCTTCATTGCTCTCTTTCCTTCGTATCCGGCGTCGAATACGCAAAGTCGTAAAAATCGGCGATTCCACCGGTCTCTTTTGTCGAATACAGGAACAATCCGATACGGCAACCTGTGAAATGATCCATTTTGAAGATCATCCGGTGCGCTGTCCCCAATGGACGCCATTCGGATTCCGGCGTATCCGCATCGCGGTAGAAGAACGTCACTTCATCCTTGCAATCGGTGAAATCATATACCGCGCGCAGGCGCATGCAATCCGCATCCGCCATGATTTCCGCATCCGTTACGGCTGGACTGTCCCAATCATCGTCGGAGAAGATGGAATCGTCATTCACCGGCTTGTATTGGACGGTCAGCATCGTGCGGCCGTTCCTTCGCGTAAGCGCGATGTAGGAATAGCATCCTTGGAACGCCGCCAATCCGGCGAAGTCGCCATCATGCAATGTCGACGCGTCGACGGTGACTTCGGCCACCGTCACCGGCCCCATCGTGCGCTGCGTCAGCGTGTTCCATGCATGATTGAGATTCGAGCTGATGCGTCCGGAATGCAGGCGGAATGCTCCCGGACGTTCCGTCAGTGACCAGTATTCGTCATGTGTGATGTGATTGAACTGCCAGTATGGCTGCAGACAGTTGGCATCGACTCCGCCTTCGGCGTTATGCCGGGCTATGAATTCGCTGCCGTTGATGGGCGCGACAGGTTCGGCACAGCTTGCAGCCGGCACGCTGACCGACTGCGGCACTTTGCCGTTCTCGCCGATGACGGGGAATCCGTCCTCGCCGAACCGCATCGGCATCAGTGTCGGCACGCGTCCCACACCGCCGCGGTCCTGCATCATGAATGCATACCAGTCGCCGTCCGGAGTGTCCACCATACCGCCTTGCGCGACTCCGTAACCGTGGAAGGACAGGTCGTCGTCGATAATTTCACGCGCTTCGAAAGCGCCATCCAAGGATTCGGCCATCAAGCAGGCTTCTGTTTTGCCCTTGCCTTGCGGGAAGTGACAGGTGAAGACGTAATAGCGTCCATCATGCTTGTATAGGTGACTGCCCTCATAACCAAGGTCAGCCTGCGGATCGTCTTGTGCGATGACCCGGTCGAGCCCACCCGGCATCGGCCCGCTTAATTCAGGATTCAACTCCGTGATGCGCAATGTCGACTGCCCATATACGACATAGGCTCGATCATCGTCGTCAAAGAACAGTCCGCTGTCGTGATAGAAGCCGTCAAGCTCACGCTTTCGCCATGGGCCGCATGGATCATCCGCCGTCAGCAGATAGCTGGTATGCGTATCGTTGGCGGCGAACAACACATACCAGGTGCCCCGATGGTAACGCAGTGACGGCGCCCACATGCCTCGACCGTAGGCGTTGGCACCTTCACATTCCAAACGTTCTTCAGGGGTATCCGCCACGATATTCAATGCGTGCGCAATGAATTCCCAATGCACTAGGTCATAGCTGCGCAGAATATCGCACCCGGGTGTGAAATGCATAGTCGTAGTGGCCATGTAATACACGTCTCCGACCCGGATGATGTCTGGATCAGGAAAATCCGTGTAGACCGTAGGATTAGTTGAGGTAATCATCATTCATACCGATACTTTCCGCTCAACGCCAGCATGGCGAAAGCATAGAGGAAATTGTCATAGTAACGACGCGTGCCGGTTCGCATCGGCGTATTCCACAGCATGCGCACCCATTCACGGGCATTATGTTCCGCGTCGGGCTGGGCCGAATGCACCGCCGCAAGTGAGCCTTGCGCGGTCGCGGCCAGGAATCCGACCGGATGAAGCACGACCTCGTCCACGGCGGTGCCGTCGATGGCGTAGACGCTAGTACGGTCGTGGGTCAGGAAGAATCGCTGCAGCGCGGCAACGCGGTCGCACAACACTTCCTGCGGACCGTTCCAGGCTGCGTCCAGTCCGATATTCGCCGCGGTACGGTAGGCGTCGGAATAGAAATGCCAATGATTGTACTCGTCGACATGCGGCTTTCCGTCATAATCCGCGTATTCAGCGTTCATGCCGGTCTGTTCGTCGCAGGCCGCCTGCAGATAGCGACGGCTTGCGGCGGCTGCCTCATGCCAAAATGGACGGTCTTCTTCGTCGGCTTCTTCGGCGAATACTTCATAGAAGTGCGGCAGATGGTAGGACGGATCGCTCCACTCGGTTTCCGGAATGAACTTGATGAGCTTGTTGTCGGGATTCCACATGGGCTCGCCGTCGTAGCGTTCGCCCTTATGAACGCAATATCTCAAGATCTCGCGTCCCCATGCGGAATATTCGTAGATATCCTCGCCATCACCCCAGCGACGGGAGGCGAGGAACAGGTCCATCGCGAAATATTCCTCGCCGTCAGGTGCAGGACCATTCGAGTTCGGCGTACCGTCCGGCGCGACCGACCATGCGAAATAATGCGCATGATGACCGTCCTTCATGTACATGTGACGCATTACCCAGCCCCACAGCTTGTCGAATACGTCCTTACGGTCGTATTGCAGGGCGATCATCATCGCATAGCTCATACCCTCGGTACGTACATCGTTGTTGCCGGTGTCCATCACATAGGCAAGGCCTTCGTCGTTCTCCCAATAGAATTTGTTCGGACCTTCGAAAATTTCATACCAGACCTGTGACACGCGCCTATCGATGGCGTCCTGGGCATATCCGCACTGTGCGAACATGGACTCGCCCAATGTCTTGCTGGTATCGGTTGCATTTGTCATATCAGTTGTTCCATTCCCAGATTCGGATGCGATTCTCTCCGGAGACAAGACCATTCAACGCCCCGGCTTTGCGTTCCGTTGCGGTCAAGGCTTGTCCCAGCAAGTCGGTGTCTAGCACATAGTCACTGCCATCGGGCTGTTCATAGCGTTCCTCCACGATGCGAGGCACGCCGAGCATATCGCTGGTGACGACCTGCATCCTGGTATCGGCGACGGCCTGTGGCACAGTGCACTGCAGATACAGTCCATCGGGTTCTTCGACCAATGTCACCGGCATGGGCTCATCACACGCAACGCTCGTGGAGACGGTGCCGCCGAAGAACGGGGCGTCCTCCTGCATGCGCTCCGAATCGTCGGCCGCACCTTCCTGCTTGTTCAGCCCCTGTGCGCCGGACAGATAGATGTTGCCGCCCGCATATAGAGACTGCAGAGGATTGCGCTCACCACCACCCTGCGAAGGATCTGCCCACATGGCCCGCTGGCGTTCCAAGTATTCATGCATCGACATCGGGCAATCGCTGTAGGCGGACAAACCATATTCACCGACAGTCGGTTTCACCGGTTGCGGCGCGAACATGTTGTTCAGCCAACGCTCATCGCCGCCGGATACCACAGCGCACCCGGCCACCTCGGTGGTGTGCGGATAGTGATACGGCGTGGAACGGTCGAGAACGGTATGCGGTTCAATGCCGCCACAAATCAGATTGTTGACGAAGGCACCACCTTGCGACCAGTTCTGGAACATCACCGGCGAGGCGAAAACGTTATTGTCCACCAGATACGGCCCATGACTCACTTCAATCATGAGGTCACGGACGTTATCGTGGAACACATTGCGCGTGATGCGTGTGCCCTGCGTCTGCCAATCCATCCACATGCCCAGCGAGCAGTCGTGGATGTTGTTGTTGGCAATGACCGTATCCAATGCGGCATGGAATTTGATGCCAGCGACCTCCCATCCGAAGAATTCACGCTTCAACGCAATGTGATGGACATGGTTATGCTCGATACGGCAGAATGCGCTGCCCATATGTCCGACGATGGCATTCTGTCCACACTCGTAGATGTCGTTGTTGCGTACGATATGACCGCCGATCAGCCCCTTTTCCCAGCCGATGCGACGGGCCTTGAACACGGCCTCCAACTGGTACTGGTAACCGGTCTTGCGCTCGGTTTTCACCCACTCGTTGTCGCCGGATGAGATTTCCTTGCCTAATGACACCGCGGAGAATTTGGCGTCATGCAGCACGTTGTCTTCGATGATCCAGCCATACGACCAGTTCGGGCCGATCATGCCCCACTGCTGCGAGGTAGGCGGCGCCCAATCTCCAGTGGCCTGCGCCATTTCAAAGCCACGCACGGTGATGTAGTTGACATGGTTGCGGGAAGGGAAGAAGCATGTGCGACGAACACTGACCTCCACCAGTTCCTCATTCGGATCGGCACCTTGGAAATTCGCCCAGATCGTTGTGGTGCCGGCATTCTCGTCCACTTCGGCATGCCATACATAACGTGTACGGTCCACATCCGGCACAGGGCAGGGAATCTTCAACGCGAAATCCTCATCCGTATCACGCGGCTGCGGATCGTATACGCCTTCCAACGTCGTCGATTCGAAGAAGGAAACACCGTTGAGATACACATCGCCAAGATGTTTGTCCGGGTCCTTGCCGAACTTGGGCATTTCCAGCCAGTCACCGAAAATCGGGGTCGCGAATGGATTGAAATCCCCGAACATCGTATTATCAAGCATCACCGTCCACACATGCGGATGATCGGCCAATTCCGTCCAGCCCCGCACGCATTCCGAGCCTTTGATAACCGGCCGTGCTTCGCCTTCGGCTCCGCAGTAGGTGATACGCTCATGTTCACTCAGACCACCACGTTTCGGATCGACTTGTTCGCGGTATGCGCCTTCATGCACGATTACCGTATCGCCCGGAGAGGCCATCTGCGCGGCCTTGGAAATCGTGGCGAACGGATGCTCCGCGTCGCCGCACGCAGCATCGCTGCCGGTTGGTTTGACATGGTATTCAAACTTCATTGCTGAATCTCCTTATCCAATATCGGATGTGGGAATACAAAGTCTTTCTCCCTTGGCGACATGCACGAACACACATCTTCATGTTTCGTAAATGCTTTAGCATTTCAGTCAAAGCATTGCTTGATTATATGACTTGACTTTCAAGAAAGTCAAGTCATTTAACTAAATACTTAAATTTTTTGTTACGAAAGTTCTATATGCAAATATTTACGAAACTTTCGAATAAATTTAAGTATTCCAAAAGCAGGAAATTACAGGCTTCCGCCCAAACACGATTAACTGCAAAAACTATTTACGCTGTCCCCGGCAATAGCGTTATCATCGATGCTTCATTGGCCGACAAACTGACACTGTACTGGGGAGAGCTCTCTCACTGCGCCACTCCTGGATCAGCGACATCAACAGCTGCACATAGCCATAAGACGCATGGGCGTTGGACTCCCTCTGACTCCGCCATAATGAAGGACCTCCGAGTGAATCGGAGGTCCTTTTTGTTTTCAACGCTTTCGTTCGTCAAAAGGCCATCGTCAGCAAACCGTCAACGTGCCAATCGTTCCGCGGCGGAGGCGATCGCCGCATCACTGGCCGTAGCCGAGAATCGCAAGTATTCCGGCGCTCCGTAGAACTCGCCGGGGCTGGCGACGATGCCGATTTCGGCAAGCTGGCGCAGATCCTCCCAGCAGTCGCCGGACTTGGCTTTCACCCACACGTACAACGCGCCTTGCGGCATGTCGGTGCAGTATCCGTATGCGCGCAGAGCACTCACCAGCATGCCCAGACGCTCCTGGTAACGGGAATGCTGGGTCTTGACCGCGTCGAAGTCACGCAGCCCGGCGGCCATCGCAGCCTGCACCGGTCCGGGAATGATCTGCCCGATCTGTTTGCGGTATGCCGCCATCGGCCCGATCAGCGATTGATCGCCAGCGATAAGCGCCGTACGATACCCGGCCATGTTGCTTTGCTTACTCAGCGAATACAGCACCAATACGCCTTCGGCAGACCCGCCACACACATCGGCGCGCAAGGCGCACGGCGTGGAGGCAAGCGTATCCGCATCCGCTTCCGCAACGTCGTCTTCCCATTGCATCAACGCATAGCATTCATCGGACAGCACCACGGCACCAATCGCGCGCGCGGCACGCACAATACCGGCCATCTGTTCCGCGGACAGCACCTCACCGGTCGGATTGCACGGCGAATTGACCCAAACGGCCTTGACGCCCGGCACATCCTTCCAGGAATCCGCATCCGCCACGTCGTCGACCTTCAGCGTTTGCGCGCCGGCCAACTGCGTGCCGATCTCGTACGTCGGATACGACACCTTCGGCTGCACGACGACATCGCCCTCGCCGAAATGCAGCAGCGACGCCATCAACGCGACGCCTTCCTTGGAACCGACCGTCGGCACCGCATCGGCGCCGATCTCACGCAAATCGACATTGCGGGCGGCCGCGAACCACTCGTGAATGGCGTCACGCAAATCGGCAGTACCTGCCGTAACGGGATATCCGTACGCGTTCGGGTCGTTCGACGAGACCGCGAGCGCCTTACGCACCGAATCGGGAACGGGGTCGACGGGAGAACCGACGGACAGGTCGACCATGCCACCGAACGCGGCTTTCGCCGTACGTTTGTACGACGCGATGCGGGACCAGTCGTACGGCGATGAAAATTCATGAAAACCCATCCGTAAGGCTCCTTTTCAAGCGGAAATCACAACCATGTTCCAGCATACGGCAATCGCGTTCCGGCACATGCAACCGTTCCATGCAAAAACCGGTTTGCCGCTGACGTGTGCAAACGTCAGCGGCAAACCGGTTAAAATCGACCGCGAATATTCCGCTTTACGCGCAATATGGAAGGCGGACGCATCAGCAAGACATGCTCACTGGTTCTGCGGCGGCAGGGCCGCGACCTGTTCCGGATCCTTGCCGATCGGACCGGCTGCGGAAGCGCCACCCAGATCGCCCACTTCGGCGAAGAAGCTGACGGCGGCGTCCTTGTACCAAGCCCACTCGTCCGGCAGGTCATCCTCGTAGAAGATGGCTTCGGTCGGGCACACCGGCTCGCATGCGCCGCAATCCACGCATTCGTTCGGATTGATGTACAGGGAACGGGAGCCTTCGTAGATGCAATCGACCGGGCACTCGTCCACACAGGCCTTGTCTTTGACGTCCACACACGGCTGGGCAACAACGTACGGCATGCTTACCTCCTCAACAACAACGTGTACTGTTCCAGATTACTCTTGCGCGGCAACTTCGAGTTCGCCGGCACCGAGACGGGCATGACGGTAGCCATAGCCGAAGTAGATGGCGAAGCCGACGATGAGCCAGACCACGAAACGGATCCAGGTGAGCACGCTCAGGTTGACCATCAGCCACAGGTTGGCGAGCGCAATCAGGATCGGCACCCACGGGTTGCCAGGAATCTTGAAGGAACGTTCCAGGTCGGGGCGCTTCTTGCGCATGATCGGGATGGAGATGGCGACGAGCGTGAACGCCGACAGCGTGCCGATGTTCACCATGTCGGACAGGATGCCGACATTGCAGCAGGCAGCGATCAGCGCCATGACCACGCCGACGATGATTTGCAGACGCACCGGAGTGCCATGCTTGCCGGTATGGCTCAGGCCACGCGGCAGCAGTCCGTCTCGGCTCATGGCGAACACCACGCGTGTCAGGCCGAGCAGCAGCACCATGACCACGGTGGCCATGCCGATGACGATGCCGAGGCTGATGATCTTCGCAGCCCAGTCGGCGCCGACCATCTTGAACGCGACGGCCAGTGACGGATCGGACTGTTTGGCAAGGTCCTTATAGGAGACCATGCCCGTGGTGACGATGGCCACGAGGGTGTACAGCACGATGATCAGGCCGAGGCCCACGCCGATGCCCAGCGGCACGTTCTTCTTGGGGTTGATGGTCTCTTCGGAAGCGGTGGCCACGACGTCGAAGCCGAGGAAAGCGAAGAACACGAGTGCCGCGCCGGAGATGATGCCGGTCACGCCATAAATGCTGGGGGCCATGCCTGTGGCCCACTGCCACAGCGGCTGTTCCATGACCGCGGAGACGCCGGAGCCGTCGGTGGATGCTGCGGGTTCGCTCGGCGGAATGAACGGGGTGAAGTTTTCGGCCTTGATGTAGAAGAAGCCGACGACCACGATGAACACGACGATGGCGATCTTCAAAATGGTGAGCGCGCCGTCCACGCGGGCGCCGATCTTGGTACCCATCACCAGCAGCGCGGTGAAGAAGGCGACGATGATGACCGGAGCCAGGTCGAAGTTGAACGAGCCGATGGCGATGTTGGTGTTGATGTTCCAGCCGATCAGCTCGAAGAACTGGTTGAGGTACACGCCCCAGTATTTGGAGACGACCGAACCGGCCATGAGCATTTCGAGGATCAGATCCCAGCCAATCACCCATGCCACGATCTCGCCGACGGTGGTGTAGGTGAAGGTGTAGGCGGAACCCGCCACTGGAATCATGGAGGCGAATTCGGCGTAGCACATCACGGCGGCGCCGCACACGACGCCTGCGATTAGGAAGCTCAGCACCACCGCCGGACCGGCATGGAAGGCAGCCGCCTGCGCGCCGATGGAGAAGATGCCTGCGCCCACGGCAACGGCCACACCCATGATGGCAAGATCCCACCAGGTCAGATCGCGTTTGAGCGCATGGCCGGACTCACCTGTTTCAGCCAGCGTCTGTTCGACGGATTTCTTGCGAAATACGTTCATGTCTCGTCCTTCTCTTCTTTCCGCCCGCGCGGTTTCACGCTCCACCTTCTAGAGCACAAGGCGCAAGTATAAGTCGTTTTCGTCACATTGACGGCGTGCGTGACGCTATTTAAGATTCATGCCGATGACGACCGGCTCGGGCACCAGTCGGATGCCGAACGCGGCCTCGACGCCGTCCTGCACGGTTTTGGCGAGGCGGGCGATATCTTCGGCTGATGCTCCCCCGCGATTGGTCAACGCCAACGTATGCAGCGTGGACAGGCCAGCCGGAGCGTTTTCGTTGATTTTGAACCCCTTATGGAAGCCGGCATGGTCGATGAGCCAGGCCGCGGAGGTCTTGACGCCCTGCCCGCCGCCCGGCAATGCCGCGTCGAAGCGCGGCGCGTCTTCGGGAAGCGTCTCGGCCTGCTGTGGCGTGAGAATCGGGTTCATGAAGAAGCTGCCGCAGCTATGGCGGTTGAAGTCCGGACCGTCATCGCCGTTCTGCTTGGATTGCGATTCAAGAGCGACATCGACCAGATTCGTCTTCTTGGTGCCCTGCATGGCCGGCGACGCATAGCGATGCGCGTCTTCCAGCATGCCTTTAGCCGCACGCACCTTCAGCACCGCGTTGCGGATGTCCGCGGTGTTCATGCGATCGCCCACGGCGACGTCCAACGCCTTGGCGAGCTGACCGTAACCGACCACGCCCGTATCGCTGTGCCGCAACGCGAACGTGACGGATAGCACCACGTATCGCGGCGTCGGGAAAAATTCCGCGGCCGGAGTCGCCGGAGCGCTGTACATGCTGGCTTTCAGCGCGCTCATGCGGTAGCCGAAGGCGAGCTGATCGTTGCGCAACGCCTTTACCGCACGTTCCTTGCGATCCCAAACCTCGACGCTGTCGACGCTGGTGGCGACCTCCTGACCGTACGCGCCGATGTTCTGCACGACCGACGCGCCGACGGTGCCGGGAATGCCGGACAAGCCTTCGACGCCTTCCAGTCCAAGTCGGACGCAGTAATCGACGAAATCATCCCAGTTGCAGCCGGCTTCGGCGTTCACGTGGACGACACGCCCATCATCCTCGACCGGAGCCGCCTCATCCAACACGCTGATGGAATGTCTCGCATCGCGGACCACCACGCCTTCGAACGGCATGTCGGATACGAGCATGTTGGATCCGCCGCCGATCACGCACAATGGCAGTCCTTGGGAATCGGCTTCCTCAACGGCCTCGATGACGCCGACGCGCGTGGTCGGTTCCAGGAAAGTGGCGATAGGACCGCCCACACCGATGGTGGTGAGATCTGCAAAACTTGTCATAACGCTCCAGAGTAACAAAAAACCCGACCAAATTGGTCGGGTTTCGAAAGCTTGATTCCGCTCAGCGGGTCTCGCGATGCACGGTCTGCTTGCCGCAGCGGGAGCAGAACTTCTTGAGCTCAAGACGATCCGGCGTGTTACGGCGGTTCTTCGTCGTGATGTAGTTACGCTCCTTGCACTCGGTGCATGCCAGCGTGATGCCCGGACGAATGTCGGCGCTCTTGCTTGCCATTTAGTTCACCTCTTGTGGTTCGTTGCTATACCGACATTCCGTCGGCCTTTGTAGCGAGAAAGAGACTCGAACTCTTGACCTTACGATTATGAGTCGTACGCTCTAGCCAGCTGAGCTATCCCGCCATGAGAGCCTCGAGTGAGAATCGGACTCACGACCTCTTCCTTACCAAGGAAGTGCTCTACCACTGAGCTATCGAGGCGTGGCGGATAGTGGATTCGAACCACTGAAGCACGAGGCGACTGATTTACAGTCAGTTCCCTTTGACCGCTTGGGAAATCCGCCGTGCTGCCTGTTTGGTTGAACCCCAACCGGCAACCCGTTTAGTATGCCACAGACCGGCCGACTTATGCAAATACGGCGTGTCGCGACAGCCAAAAACGGCCCAAATCGTTGAAATTCCAACGTTTTGCGCAAATCGGCGCCGAACAACGCAGAAACCCCGCCTCCCGAGCCTTGCGAATCGCAATATACGGGAAACGGGGTTTCGACAGCTACGCGCTAGTCTCAGCCGAGGATGGCCAGGATGTCACGAGCGGAGACGATGAGGTAATCCTCGCCCTGGTAGTGCACCTCGGTGCCGCCGTACTTGGAGTACAGCACCTTGTCGCCGACCTTGACGTCGACCGGGATACGCTCGCCGGCGTCGTTACGACGGCCCGGGCCGACAGCCAGGACTTCGCCCTGCTGCGGCTTCTCCTTGGCATTGTCCGGAATGAACAGACCGGAAGCGGTCTGGGTCTCGGCTTCCGCCTGCTTGACGATGATCTTGTCTTCCAACGGTGTGAGTGAGATCGACACTGTGGACCTCCTCTTTCTAAAGAGAAATCGATACTTACCGCGCCGGGACCCGCTAGCAAGAGGCTGACGATCACTTACGGCGTCGTCCTTTCGCGCTGTGACTTATCCTAGCGCGATTATTAGCACTCTGCCAACTCGAGTGCTAACGCTCTGAGAGAAATTATCAAAAAAGCCTGAAACCATGCGGTTCCAGGCTTTGTAAAAAACGGTTCAAGCGTTTCGTCAGGCGCTACGACGGGCCAGAATGGCCTCCAGGCCGGTGCCTAGGGAGTCCGAAGTCCCATCCGGAGCCTCCACATCGGCACGTACTTCGGCATCGTGGAATCCCGGAACGTCGACCTCTCTGAGGTGCACGCCCTCATCCACGCGGGCGGCGGCCTCATCGGCATCCATGCTGCCCATTGCGTCGCTTGGCGGAATCAACGGCTCAGCCTCGTCGGAAGGCGTTTCGACGGGCACGGCCCTGGCCACTTGTTTGGTGGACTTGATCTCCATGCTTTCCGGAGCATCCACCTCAACGTCGGCACCGTCGCGAGGCGCACCCAACGAGAAGGAAATCAAGTCCTGCGTGGACTTGACGGCAACGGTTTTGGCTTCTTCGGCCATATTGTCTCGCTCATCGTGGATGGACAGTCCCACTTCCTTGACGTCAGCGGGCGCGGCATCCGCACGTTCGGCTGTCTGGTCGACGGCCTTCTCGGCAGTCTGCGTCTCTTCCTTGGAAGACATCTCTTCCTTGCGCCGTTTCACCGCGGCGTCCCGATCGGCCTTGCCGCGGGCGATCGCCTGGCGAATCTCCCCCTCGGGAACGACATCGGTCTTCAACTGCTCGTCGGCGACCTTGCGGGCCTCGGCCAGCTCCTGCGCGCGCAGTCTGGCACGTTCCGCCTGCTCCGCCTGCGCACGTTTGCGTTCGGCGGCGGCACGCTTCTTCACCTTGGCATGGTATCTGGCGACCTTCCGCTCCCACGCCACGGCCTGCTTGGACGCACGCACACCCAACGCGAGCACCGCGGCCAGCAACGCGGCCGGAATGAGCGCGAACAGCGGGCTGAAGTGCAGTGCGAACGCACAGACCAGCACAACGACCGTGATTGTCAGCAATGAGACGGCGATGGCGCGCCTCCTGCGGACCGCGGCGTGACGAAGGGCGCGAATTTCCGCGATCCGTTCTTCGGATGTTGCGCCTTTGTGCGCCTCTGTGGACTGCATCAGTACCCCTTTCGCTGCCGCGACGGTCTCATCGGAAAATCGCGTTCCGCTGTCGGCATCCACCAGATGCAACGACGGTGAAAAGCGGTCCTCGCGATGTTCGATCACCCTCTTCATGCCTTTAATCGTCCGTCTGGGCAACCAAATGAGCATCAGGATGACAACGATCGCAAGCACGACCACCGTGCTTAACGATTCATAACCCATATGTCATAAGAATAGGTGACATTCCGACATTCGAGGCGAGTCCTCCCCAGCGTGTCGAATCAGGAGGGTGAATTCCCGGTCATCAGACGCGCGGTGAAACCGTTTGGCGCGTCCTCGGCCATCAATACGTAGCTTTCATGATCGCGCCATTGGCCGTTGACGTACATATACGCGCGCCGCACCCCCTCCAACGTTGCTCCGACCTTGCGTGCGACGGCACGGGACCGCTTGTTTTCCGGCAAAATGTCGATTTCCATGCGATGCAGTCGAGGTCCGGTCGGGTCGAACATGGCCCAATCCGCCAACAGCGCCACCGCCATCGGCGCGTAGCCACGCCCGGCGCAACGCTCGTCCACCCAATAGCCGACCACGCCGGAACGCATCGCGCCGTAGCAGATCGCGCCCAACGAGATCTGCCCGACGATACGACCATGCTGTTCGATGGCGAACACGGCACCGGTACCGGCCCGTTCGTTGCGCCGCAGTTGTTTCATCCATTCCTTGTAGGTGATGGGCGCGCCGTGCAGCGGATCGCCGGATTCCCACGGCTTGAGCCAGGCATCGTTGCGCCAGCGAACCTCGTTCCACTCGTCATAGTCGGCACCCGTCAACGGGCGCAGACTCACCGGGACGCGCATGCTGTGCGATTGGATGAATTCCGGCATTTCAAAGGAATTATTCCCCGGACGACGCATCATGTCGCTCAAGGATTGCAAAATCGTCACCCTTCCATTGTGCCCCACCCATACCCCATGTTCCGTTTTCCACGCAATCGAACCGTGGTACAACGAACGATATGGACATGTATAAGCAACAACGCGAGCTGAAACGGCATTGGCGCGCGGCTGCGATCGAACGACGAAAGCGGACGTCCGCCGACCAGCGTCGCGAAGCGGGACGGCTGCTTGCCGAACACGCATTGGAAGCGTCGTTGATTCGACCGCGATCGACCGTCGCGGCCTTCGCCTCGATGGGCAGTGAAATATCGATGATGCCGTTGCTCGAAGCGATGTTCGACACGGATTGCCGTGTTTTGGTGCCGCGTCTGGGTGCTGGCATGGAAGTCGGCTGGAGTGAGCTGAACGGTCTTGACGATCTGCGCGACCAGCGCAATGCTGATGGTTCCATCAACACACATCGCCCGCAGGAGCCGGAAAACGCAGCGGAAGGACCGGAAGTTCTCACTTCGGCCGAGCTGATCATTGTGCCAGCGTTCGCTGTGGACGAACATGGTTTCCGATTGAGGCGCGGCGGCGGTTGGTACGACCGCGCTTTGGAGCATCGTAGCAGCACCGCGCGCGTGGTCGCCGTTTGCTGGCCTTGGGAGCCGACCGACGAGACCGTGCCGCATGAGCCGCATGATATTCCCGTCGACGGCGTGCTCACGCCGGATGGTTATGCCGATGTCCGAGGATAGGACGGTTGCGGGGCCGTCTCAGGGAACGTACTAGGATATGTCCCGTTAAGAAATTTGGGATTGTGCGTAAAGCGAGGATATCGTGCCTACTTACCATTACCGTTGCAAGAACTGCAACTACGACTTCACCGAGCAGCAGTCGTTCACCGACGATCCGATCACCGTATGCCCGGAATGCGGCGAGGAGCAGGTCCGCAAGGTTTATTCCGCGGTGCCGATCGAGTTCAAGGGGTCCGGCTTCTACCGCACCGACAAATCCAAGTGACCCACAGGCGCGGAATCCAACGCGACACGCCGGAGATTGTGGATAACTCCCATTCTCCGACCACAACCCCGGATTCCGCTTGCCGTGGTCATAACAATCAGGTCATCATGCATGCATGATGACCTTTTTTCATTCCTTGATGGACCGCCGGCCACATTCGAGTTTGCGCACATCGACGGCTTCGGAAGGACGGACCGCGCGCACGACGCGTCTGCAACGAGACCGTCATGGTTCGACTGCCGCATCGTTGGAAGCCAGACGAAGCAACGCACGCCTGCATCGGTTCCTCGCCGCATTGTGCGCTGGCCTGACGGTATTCGCCACGCTGCAATGCGTACGCGCAGCCATCGCCACGCAGCCTATTGTGGTCGCGGTGCGGAATGTCGCCAAAGGCACGGCCATCACACGCGAAGACGTGGAGTTACGTGAGGCGCCGAGCGATGGCTCGCTGAGCAACGCCTTCCATACGCTTGACGACGCCGTCGGCTTGATCGCACAGGTGGGCATCGGCGCGCACGATGTGCTTATGTCGGGCATGGCCCGTGCGTCCCCCGTTGTGCCGCAGGGCCATACGAGTATCGAAGTGCGTTTGGCAAGTGTGGCCGGCGGTTTGATTCCCGGAGACAAGGTGACACTTTCCAGCGCCACCATGACAGATGCTGAGATGCAGTCCGGCACACCGAATGTCGCGGATATGCCGAACGGTACGGAAACGCCGTCCGGCATGGCTAATGATATGCCGGACGGTGGTGTGGATGCGCAGTTACGCACGATCTGCGCCGAAGCGCTGCTGACCGGCAAACCGGCTAAGGATGCGCAAGGCAATACCATCGCGGTGTTCGCCATGCCGCCCAATGAGGCGGCCGTCGTGTTGCGGGTTCAGGAATACAGTGCGGTCATCGCCACCATCAATTAATGGCTGATAATCCTAATCGATAGCTGGCACCCGGCTGGACGTATCAGCGGCCGCGTTCGGAGAAGACCGCCCAATGTGGCGGAAGCTCGTTTAGGATGCGCTTGTCGTCATCCGCCTCGCGTTGGCGCTTGGTGAGCACGTCCGAAGGTTCGAGTTTGACGCCATCGGCATCGAACAGTTCCGTACCTTGGCGGACCACGCGCTTATGCTTGCGTGCGGTCCGCCGCGTGGCGGAATAACTGGGTGTGGAGTGCGTCTCGGACTGGGTCTGCGAATCGTCATGCTCCATGACGTTTTCGATATGCTCGGCGCTCACCGTTCCTCCCGGTACAGGCTTCCCAGTCGTGCCACGATGCGGTCGACTTCCTTATCGGGGTTCACGAACGCGCCGACGCTCCATACCGTCATCACCGACCAGCCAAGCGATTCGATGTCCTGCAGCAGCACGCGATGGCGTTCCCTGGTGGATTGCATTCCCATGAACTGCGCGTCATCGGTGAGCACGGCCAAAGCGAACGGCTCGCCTTTCAGACCAACCACCAACGGCAGTTTGAGTCCGTCATCGAAACCGTAATCGACGGCCACGTCCAAGCCGCGTTCGCGGATCCTCTCGGCGAGATCGTTGAAGAGCACGTTCTCTCCGGACTCCTTGATCGCCGGGCGGACCATGCTGTCATCAAGCTGTTCGGCCCAACGCAGCACGGTTTTGAGCGCCTTCGGACCATCCTGATGCAGTCGCTCGTCGTCCATATCGTCGGATGCGAAGGACGAGACGATGTCGAGATGACGGTCCGGTACCGCCAAAGCGTCCAGCAGCATGCCTCGGCCGCCGTCGGATTCCAGCGCGCCGAACTGCTGCAGCAGCCTGCCGTGCGAGGTCTTGGCGTAGCACATCGCAAGAATCGCGTCGGTGGCGTGGGCGCCGGCCACATCGACGATGTCCACGATGCGCACGTGGCGCAGGAACATGCCCATGGCCTTGTCTTTGTTGGCAAGCGACTTGAGCTCGGCACCCAGACGGATACGGAACGTGTGCGTGAGCGCCACCACGGTAAGCACATACGATGCGGGAACGATGGTGAAACCGGCCGCGCGCTTGCGGATGATGCTCACCACTTCGTCGATCTCCTGCTGGCTTGATTCGACCAGGCCGGAATTGATGACCGGCACACCGTTGGCGTCCGGCACGAAATGGTACGCGACTTCGCCTTGGTATCCTTCACGCGCCACATCGCACGGCACGGAGCCGTATCCTTCCGATTCGAGGAAGGCGTTGAGCTTCGGCGCACGGCGAACCGGCCTGTCGGTTATCTTCACGCTTGGCAGCAGTGCGATCAGTCGCTGCAGGCCATCGGATGTGACGGTCTTGCGGTGCGCGATCACCACGACCTGCTTCGCGCGGGCGATGATGCTGAGCAGCTCGATGGACGGAATATGCGCGGCCGTATCGATGATGACGGTATCGGCAAGCGGCGCCGGGTCGGTGATGGCAGCGAGCGTGGCTGGCGTTGCCACCAGAATCGGCTTTGCCGCGGCCAAAATCTGCGGATGCTCCCTGCGCAGCCTGTTCAACGGCACGTTTCGGGAACCGGCAAGCGTGGTATGCAGCAGATTGGCTTCCTGCGTGCGGGAGAAAAGCATGTCGCACAGACGGCGTACGGACTCTTGGGCGACCATCGGTCCGATGGAACGCACGTGTTCGACATCCACCTGGGTGAATCGGTCGGCGGCGCTTTGCATGGCGGAGCCATCCTGGTTGGAAATGATGGCGGAGGACTTCACGATGTCTTCGAAAGCCGTGGTCCACCACGCCAGCTGCAGTTCTCCGGCCACGGCGTCGTTCGGCACGCCGCGGTTGCTCAGGTCCGCCACAAGCTCATCCAGACCGGCCGAATGGAACTCACGTTCCAGACGGGCGCGTTCCGGCAGCGTATCCAACGCCTGCTTGTCGTCATACAGGGCCTTCAGACGCTCTTCCACCTGGTTGAGGTCGACGGTGTCCAGATTGCCGCCCTGCGGTGTGGTGGCGAGCGCCACGTTCAACGCGGTCATATCGTTCGTCAGCTGGTCCTGCGTGTTGATGATGTCGTCGAGTTTGGCGGGCAGCACCGGCCATCCGCCGTGAGGAACGAACATGTGCCACTGTTCGGCCTGCTTGGCCACCACGAGCAGCGCCTCATGCAGGTTCTCCACCTGCGCGCCGACGCGCAGCATCGACTTGGCCTCCTTGATATGGCGGCGACGTTCCCAGAATCCCATGGAGCTGCCTTCGGCCTTGCGCTGGGCCTTGGGCTTGGTGGCCTCGATCATGGAATCGATGTCGCGTTCGAAGATTTCCGGCTGGAAGACGTCGAGCACGCGGCGCAGGTTCTTGAGCACCATGACCTGGCGCCCCCACTCCTGCGCGGTGGTGGGAATCGGGAAGCCGCAGGTCTGCACGGTGCTGGACACCTGTTTGCGGGTGGCGGGCAGCACCTTGCGCAGCAGCTCGACCACACGCTGGTATGCGCTGACCGCTTCCTCTTCGGAATACAGGGAGGCTTTGTACCAGGCGGTGTCCTGCGCGCCGATGGTGTATTCGCCGAGTTCTCCCGCGCGATACAGCTTCTGGGCCCATTCCTCCATCTTGTCCGCGATGGAATGGGCGGACTGCTTGGCCAGACGCACATGCGTGGTCGGATGCGTGGGCAGGACGGCGATTTGTGCGAGGTTCTGGATGGTCTGGTATGCGGACACGCCCCATTCCTGGCTGACGCCATGCAGGTCGCCCAGATAGCGGGCCAGGCGGGAGCGTACGCCCACCAGTTCGTCGGAGATCTGGTCGAAACGCGAAGTCGCGACGCCGGATTGGAAACCGACTGCGGCTATCAGCTGACGGTCGATTGCCGCATTGGCGCCGTCATCGGCGATGTCCAGCAATTGGCCGCTCATCTCGTTGGCCGCGATCGTCTGCATGAAACGGCGCTTTTGGTCGGTGACGCACGGCACGTACAGCACGCTGTGTCCGCCCATCACGCAACGGGAGGCGATTGCCGCGGCCTGTTCGGCCGTGTTGCCGCTGATCGCGCTGTCCACGAAAATCGAATGCCCGGATGCGGCCAGCTGCGCCGCGTATCGGACGGTGTTGTCAACGTCGCCAATCTCGTATTCGCCATGGGGATCGGCGTCGAACGGACTGTATTCGGGAATCTGCGCGTCTTTCAGCGCGTCCGCGGCTTCCTTGTTCCCGGCGAGCGCGTCCAGGACGGTGTTGCCTGTCGGGCCTTGGGACAGCTGGTTGATGATCTGGCGACTTTCCACCAGCATCTGCGAGGACGGGTCCATGAAGCAGCCGAGGATGATGTGACGTTCGATTTCGAAATCGGGGAAAACGCTGGACGCGCGCGCTGTGATGGCCGCGAACACCGCGGACGTTTCGGGGGTGCCGCTTTCGTAATTCGAACCATCGAAGAGCTTGGTCTCGTCCAATGTCACGTTGTTTTCACGCATCACGGCGGCGAAGGCCGCGTTCAGACGCACTCGTCCGGTGAACGCGATGACGGTGCCGTTCTCGATGTTGCGGCCTTCCTTGCGCACTTCGACCGGATACATGAGCACCGGCATCTGGTTGCCTTTCCAAATGGCTACGCCGACCACCAAGGAGAGTTCGCCGACGCCGCTGACACGGCTTTTCGCGTCACGGTCGTCGAGCACGCGTTCCACACGCCTGCCCGCGGCGCGCAGCATGCCGTTGTCTCGGAACAACGAGTCCAAGGTGACGTGTCCTTTGGCGAACAGCTGCGCGATGCCCGATGGGTGCGCATGCGTCAGGTCAAGCTGGGCGCTCAGTTGCGTCACATCCTCAAGCGGGGATGGTGCCAGACCAAGGCGATACTCCTCACGCCATCCGCGGATACGGTCCAACGCGGTGGCCGTCTCTTCGTTTTCGCTCATATACCGACTCACTTCCCTACTGCCTTGCGGTATTCCTCATATCCCGGATTGTGTGCCAAAGCCGCATCGATGTCTTGGTTGCCCAATGCGCCCAACCACGCGTACAGGTCATCGTATAGGGATGGGTTCATGGCGAGGAACGGCAACAGTTCCGGATGACGCGCCATCTGGAACTGCACTGTGAAATCATCCGTGCGTTTGGCGTCATCGGAGGTCAGGCCATCGACCTCGATGGTCTGCTCCTGCTTGGCGAGGCCGCCTTTGGACACACGGTCGAATACCGATCCCGGTTCGAAGATCGGCTTGAATGCGGCGGTTTCGTCCGGCGCGGGCTGCGATTGGCTGTTTTGCGGGCGGAACCGCTCGTCGTCGTCTTCCGCGGTCACCGTTCCCGGCTGTTCCGTCTGCGGCTGCGTAGCGTGCATCGGCTTCGACTGCTGTTCGGCGGGCTGCTGTTCGGCAGTTTCCGATGTGGGCTGTTCCGCCATCTGCGATTGTTCGGCGGACTGCGTCTGTTCCTGGGCGGACGCGTCAGCCGCATTGTCAGCCTTGTCAACGTTGCCTGTGTTATCGCCAGTGTCGTTCCTGTCGGGCAGAGCGACGGCGATTGGCGTGCTGGGGCGCGCGCTGAACAGCTTGTCCACCGGAATCAGGTTGTTCTTGTTACCGTCATGGGATGCTTCCAAGGGCCGAGCGGCTGTCTCGGTTGAGACGGCAGCCACATCGGCATCGGTCGCAGCCGCATCAGCGGAATCGGCCACATCGGCCTCGATCTCAGCTTCAGCCTCGGCCTGCGCTGCGGCGTCGGCGAACAGGTCGCGGGGCTTGTCCGCGGCCACGACGGTTTCCTGAACCAAGGAGACCGAGGGGAATGCATCTTCGAGTTCCGGCTTGTCGGCATGCTCCGGCGTGAAGGTCTGACGTTCCGCCTGGTGCAGAGCATCGGCACGGTCGGTGACATTGCGCGCGTGGAAGAACGTCGTCGGCTCGCCGGCACGCAGATTGAGGATGTCGTCCACGGACATGTCGGCTGCATCCGGTTCCTGCGGAGCCTCGTCGGAGACCGCGTATTCGAACAGGTTCGAAACCGGCTGGCTTGTATCATCCGAGACACCGGAGGTGGCGTCGTCATCCTCGTCATCGTGTTCGAATGCGGATTCGAGCGTAAGACGCACGTCGCCGAACTGCAGGGTCATCGAGTCGATGGGCAGCTTGATGTCCTCGCCTGCGGGCAGGCGCATCAGTTGGCCGTTATTCGTCACCACGAACGAGCCGTTGGTGGAATGCAGATCTCGTACGGAGCAATTGCCCTGCTTGTCGACGGAGAGGACCGCATGTCTTTTCGACATGGACTTGCCCGGATCCATGATGTCGAGACGAGCGAACCCGTCATCCGACAGCGGGCGCAACGGTTTGCGCCCGATTTCCACGCTTTCGCCGTCATGAAGCGTTTTCACGTTGTTTCCGTCAACTTTGACGGTCCACTGCCGCGTCATTCGTCGATCCTCGCTCACCGTTGTCGGCCTTCCTTTCGCACTACACTATCTGCCATTGTGTCATGATTCATCGCGAAAGTAAGGATTCCGAACCGATAAATTGACAACTTTCGCCTAATTCCCCCATTTTAGAACATGCCTGAGTCATGCTCCATATGCGGAAAACCCCGCTGCCTTACGGCAAACGGGGTTTCCATTACAGCTTGGTGATTGCGGCTTGAAGCCGCGCGAATCACTTGAGCTCGACGGTGGCGCCGGCTTCTTCGAGCTGGGACTTGGCCTTCTCGGCGTCTTCCTTCTTGGCCTTCTCCAGGACAGCCTTCGGAGCGCCGTCGACGAGAGCCTTGGCCTCAGCCAGGCCCAGGTTGGTGATAGCGCGGACGGCCTTGATGACCTGGATCTTCTTGTCGCCAACGGCGGAGAGGATGACGTCGAACTCGTCCTTCTCTTCCTCAGCAGCAGCGCCAGCAGCCGGAGCGGCGGCA
>ENA-ORSM01001002-ORSM01001002.1-human-gut-metagenome-genome-assembly--contig:-NODE-1002-length-23648-cov-7.734201_pt1 | contig 23648 bp, 20 predicted proteins | sample MGYA00241903_ERZ509170 | MGnify/ENA primary metagenome ERZ509170 (study PRJEB26280, sample SAMEA2338784) | human gut metagenome | biome: human gut; feature: human-associated habitat; material: faeces...
AGTGATCAACACAGGCGAGAAACGTATGGTCCTTCATCATCTTGCACGTACACAGCTTGGCGAGCCTGTTGTTGTTGACGGTGTGGACAAGCGAGAATTCTATGTAGCTCAGCAGAAGAAAGCTGCAGATTTTGCAAACAAAGTACATGCAGGCGAGATCACAAATGAAGCCGGTGAGAAATTCACTACGGTTGTACAGATCGGTATCGGCGGAAGTGACCTGGGACCGCGTGCATTATATATCGCACTTGAAAACTGGGCAAAGGCAAACAACACCTTCAAGATGGAAGCAAAATTCATCAGCAACGTTGACCCGGATGATGCAGCTGCTGTTCTTGCATCTGTAGATCTTGCTCACTCTCTTTTCATCGTTGTATCCAAATCCGGTACAACACTTGAAACTCTGACAAATGAGGCATTCGTAAAAGACGCCCTTACAAAAGCGGGCCTGAACCCGTCCAGACATATGCTTGCTGTAACCAGTGAGACCTCTCCTCTTGCAAAGAGTGATGAGTACCTTACCGCTATTTTCATGGACGACTATATCGGCGGACGTTACTCTTCCGTTTCCGGCGTAGGCGGAGCGATCCTTTCCCTTGCATTCGGACCGGAAGTATTCGCAGACATCCTTGACGGAGCTGCCGAGGAGGATAAGCTTGCAACAAATAAGAACATTCTTGAGAACCCGGATATGCTGGATGCCCTGATCGGCGTTTATGAAAGAAATGTACAGGGATATCCTTCTACTGCAGTTTTACCATACTCACAGGCATTAAGCCGCTTCCCTGCTCATCTTCAGCAGTGTGATATGGAGTCTAACGGTAAATCTGTAAACCGCTTTGGTGAGCCGGTGGATTATGTGACCGGACCGGTGATCTTTGGTGAGCCAGGAACCAACGGACAGCACTCCTTCTACCAGCTTCTGCATCAGGGAACCAATATTGTTCCGCTTCAGTTCATCGGCTTTAAGAAGAGCCAGCTTGGTGTTGATGTTGATATCGAGAACAGCACAAGCCAGCAGAAGCTCTGTGCAAACGTTGCAGCACAGATCGTTGCTTTTGCATGTGGAAAAGAAGATGAGAACCTGAACAAAAACTTCAAGGGCGGACGTCCTTCCAGTATCATTGTTGGTGAGGAACTTACACCGAAGTCTCTGGGTGCGCTTCTTGCACACTTTGAGAACAAGATCATGTTCCAGGGCTTTGTATGGAACCTGAACAGCTTTGACCAGGAGGGTGTACAGCTTGGTAAGGTTCTTGCAAAACGTGTTCTCGCTCATGATACAGACGGAGCACTGAAAGTTTACAGTGATCTTCTTGATATCTGATAAACAGATAGGTACCGTCCCGGAAAATGTTTTTTCGGGACGGTTTTTCTGTATATGTGACCTTAACCGGGAAAGGAAATCTTAAATATGCAGCAGATAAAAATGATCGGTCTTGATCTGGACGGAACTCTTCTGAATACAAAAAAAGAACTCACAGAAAATACCAGGCGCGTTCTCAGGGAAGCTATTGATGCAGGTATCCTTGTTCTGATGGCTACCGGCAGGCCATATACCGGCATTCCCGCGGAACTGAGAAATTTTCCGGGAATTCACTATGCTCTCACCTCCAACGGAGCCAGAGTCCTTGATACAGACCATAATAAACTTCTTATCGAGCAGCTTCTTCCCATGGAAAGTGCAAAAAAAGCTCTCCGTATCTTTGAAAAATATGATACTTTAAGTGAGATCTATTTTGACGGCCAGGGATATGCAGACGCTGCCAAGCTTGATAATGTAGGAAAATACCATCACGACCCTAATATGTGGAATTATGTCCGTACTACCCGTATCGCGGTTCCGGACATCCAGGATGTCATTACAAAAGAAAACAGAAGCATGGATAAAGTCCAGGCGCTTTTTGCAGACATGGAGGAACGTGCCGCCGCCTGGAAGGAATTAAGTGAACTTAAGGAGCTGGAGCTTGTAGGCTCCTTAAGCTACAATATTGAGATCAACGCCGCCGGTGTCAACAAAGGAACCGCTCTTGTTGCTCTTGGCGAAATGCTGGGAATCCCAAGGGAATCCATTATGGCATGCGGAGACGGTGACAACGATGTCCATCTTCTCCGGGAAGTCGGTTTTGGCGTAGCCATGGCCAATGCACAGCCCCAGGTAAAAGAAGCAGCCGATTATATTACTGCTTCCAATGACGAAGACGGTGTAGCACGCGCCATTGAAAAGTTTGCGCTGCACCGATGAGATATTCTATTATGTATGCCAAAAAGGAACCGACAGTTTTTACGCTGTCGGTTCCTTTTTTAGAATGGGATTGAATAGCGGTACATTCACATTCGATCAATATTCATAGTTTCCTGCCGGCTGTTTGATCCTGGTAAGAAGATCATGCCAGGACTGATCCCAGATATACCATTTTCCGGTTTTGGAGTGCTTATATGTACAGATCCATCTGGAACTGTCGCTACCTGCAAAATCAGTAAATGATCTGTAGATCGCAGGAGTGGTCTGGGTCGGTTCAAAATACGGGATATCTTCACTGATGGAATTTCCCTTACCCGGAAGTGTGTCCTGTCTTAACGTAATGGAAATCGGTTTAGACGGAGTATAATTGTTGGCCGGAGTTGCTCCGTTCAGGTAAGAATTGCCAAGATATTTATATCCGTTATCCGCTTTCATACGATCTCTCAAAAAGTTTTTGTAATACTGAGTCATCTCTTTATTGTTGAGATAAGAAATCATCTCCTCGCAGTCCGTCGGATTGGTCGGTGTCCAGGTACGATATGCAAGGATCAGAAGAGCCATGGTCTTATAGCGGCTGTCTGCCGTTGTGATATCATACTGTTTCAGCTCCTCTGCATTGGTCGGGATCGTGGTAAAGGTGTAAGTATAGGTATTTATCGTTACATCAATGACTTCCTTCTGTCCTTTATCGTTGGTGATCTCTTTTTTTGCAGATTTAGTTCCTTTTGTAAGAACCGGCTCCACCTGTTTCTTTACTGTCTGTGTCACGTGGACAATACAGCTGCCTCGCCAGGTACTCTTATCCCGGACCTGGATCTTTGTTGTTCCCACATTCACTGCCGTTACTTTGCCTTTACTGTCTACAGTTGCAACAGATGTATCGTCACTGGTCCATACAAGAATCTCTTTATAATTCTTTACCTGAAGCTGTCTCACATCACCTTTGTTCATATTTAAGGTGGTGGCACTTAAAGATGGTTTCGGCACCGGTGTAGGTGTCGGCTTCGGTTTCTGCGCTGCTTTTACTGTAACCTTACAGTTAAATTTCTTAGTATTTGCCTTCGCTGTGATCACTGCCGTTCCTTTTTTCACTGCGGTGATCTTTCCTTTGGAATCCACACGTGCGACCTTCGGATTGGAAGAAGAATATTTCACCTTCACAGTTGTTCCTGTCAGTTTAATGGCACTGGATTTCTTTTCTGTTAATGTCAGCGATGTCCTGCTGAGCTTCGGTGTTTCTACCTTTACAACACATTTATATGTTTTTTTGCTTACCTTTGCATAGATCGTTGCGGAACCTTTATTTTTGGCAACCACCTGACCTTTGCTGTTTACGGTCGCAACGCTCTTTTTGGAAGATCTCCAGGCAACCTTCCGCCTGGTTCCGGTAACCTTGAGTATTGTCTTCTCACCTTTTAAAAGAGTTACTTTTGTTCTGTTCAGTTTTGGTGCGGCGCTGACCGTCACACTTCCAAATACCATCGTAAAAATAAGGCTGATCAGCAGCACAAAACACAACAGATTTTTTTTCTTTTTCATTCTGATTTCCCCCTTTCCGGTAAAACGTATATTTACGTCATATATTGCTTTAATCATATTTTAGAGGAAATCCCTGATAAAAACACTAGCACTTATGATAGTATCATTATAAACATTTATATTCTTTCGTCGTCCATACCGGACTTATTGTCAGGAAACAAAAATAAAACAGGACTGATTTTTGATACAGATACTTGAAATCAAAAGTTTCATCTGTTCAAAAATCAGTCCTGTTTATAAAAAATATTATGTTGATCTGTAACACCAGGCCGATAAAGGCATTCGCTATTTGCCCATAATGATACAGTCACGTAACATCGCCAGTGCATGCGCTGTAGTCTGCTCGCGGATTCGCATGCGGTTTCCTGTAAAGTGGAACTCTTTGGCAATAGCCTTGCCCTTATAGCAGCAGCCCATAAATACAGTACCAACCGGAGTTTCCTTTGTTCCGCCTCCCGGTCCTGCCAGACCCGTCACGGAAATACTGATGTCTGCTCCGGATGCTTTGCAGGCGCCCTTTGCCATTTCTCTGGCACATTTGGCGGAAACTGCCCCCTGCTCCTTCAGAGTACGCTTCTTCACTCCCAGACATTTATGCTTGGCCTTGTTACTGTAAGTCACAAAGCCATAGCCAAACACCTCAGACGCACCGGATACATTGACAATGCGCTGGGCGATCATACCGCCGGTAAGAGATTCCGCCAGGGATAGCTTCAGATCTTTTTCTTTCAGAAGATCGATCACTGCTTCCTCCAGTGTCTTGCTCTCATCTGTGGCAAAAACATTCTCTCCAAAACGCTTCTTTAGCTCTTTGACAACCGGTTTGATCAGCTTTCTGCAGGCCTTTTCATTCTCTGCGCTTGCTGTCACACGAAGATGCACTTCACCGGTTTTTGCATAAGGTGCAATGGTAGGATTGGTCTGACTTTCGATCAGATCCTGGATCTCCTCTGCTACCTGGCTCTCACCGATCCCGCTGATCTTAACCATCTGGGATACAATGATCTCCGGCTGGTTTTTCTGCAGATACGGGACAACGTACTCCTCGAACATGGGCTTCAGCTCATTGGGAGGTCCAGGAAGAAGGATCGCGGTTTTTCCTTTTTTCTCAAGGATCAGTCCCGGAGCAGTTCCGTTATGATTGTCAAGAACAATGGCTCCCTCAGGAACCATGGCCTGTTTATAGTTGTTCTTCGTGATACGTCTCTGAGGATTGTTTTTCTCATATTCCTTCAGATATTTATCGATCAGTTTCCTTGAGTGGGAATCTTCCTTAAGAGGCATTCCCATCAGATCCGCAGTTACTTCCTTGGTGATATCATCCTCTGTTGGTCCAAGACCTCCGGTGAGGATCACAACATCGGAACGATCCAGTGCAGTACGGATCACGTCACGCATACGGCCTTCATTATCACCTACTACATCCTGATAGTAAACACTTAACCCAAGCAGGGCGCATTTTTCAGAAAGATAGGCGCTGTTGGTATTTACGATATTTCCTAGAAGGATCTCGGTTCCTACGGATATCAGTTCTGTGATCATGAAAAGAAACTCCTTTCGTATACTCTGATTCCTACTCCTGCATGGAAAGGACCTTTCTGTTCTGCATGATATAAGTCAGCAGGGAGATAATGGTCAGTGCAACGGACAGCCAGATAAATATCTGTGTCAGCACTGCAAAAACACCTCCGAAATCCAGCATCAGAAGTATGATCATGATCATCTGGGAAACGGTTTTGAATTTTCCCCAGTAGTTTGCGGCAATGACAATTCCGTTCTCAGCTGCGATCAGACGGAAACCGCTGATGATAAATTCCCGTCCGATGATAATGATCACAACCCATGCCGGAAGCTTGTCAACCTCGATCATGCAGATCATGGCAGAGCATACCAGAAGCTTGTCTGCCAGCGGATCCATAAATTTTCCAAAATTGGTTATCAGGTTATATTTTCTGGCAAGATGACCGTCAAACCAGTCTGTCACACTTGCTGCGACAAAAATCGCAAGACAGATCCAGCGGTTTGCTTCTCCTCCCCAGCCTGTCAGTAAGAAAACTACAAGAAATGGTACAAGTATCATTCTTGCAACTGTAAGTTTATTCGGTGTATTCATCGCTCAGCACTCCTATCAAATCATACTCAAGCGCACCTGTCACACGTACCTTTGCAAAATCACCTGTCATAAGCAGTTCGCCTGTCTGAACGAAAATGTATCCGTCAACCTTCGGTGCATCCCCGTAGGTACGTCCGATATAGGCACTTTCATCTGCAACTTTTCCTTCGATCATAACAAGAAGTTCCTGTCCGATACGGTCCTGACCTCTGTCATAAGAAATCTCCTGCTGAAGCTCCATCAGCTCGTCTCTGCGTTCTTCCTTCACTTCTTCCGGAACCTGGTCTGCCATCTCTGCTGCCGGGGTATTCTCCTCCGGAGAGTAAGTGAAGACACCGAGACGGTCAAATTCCATCTCATCTACGAACTCCTTCAGTTCTTCATGGTCTTCCTCCGTCTCACCCGGAAATCCGGTGATCAGAGTTGTACGCAGTACGATATCCGGAATCTCCTTACGGAGCTTTCCGACAATATCGATCAGTTCCTGTTTGGAAGTACGGCGGCCCATTCTCTTAAGAATGTGATCCGATGCGTGCTGGATCGGAATATCCAGATAATGACAGATCTTCTTCTCATCACGAATGGTTTCGATCAGTTCATCGTAAATCTCCTCCGGATAACAGTAAAGGATGCGGATCCAACGGATACCTCTGATCTCACAGAGCTTCTTTAAAAGAATGTGAAGAGATTTTTTGCCGTAAAGATCCTTTCCGTAAACGGTGGTCTCCTGTGCTACCAGGATCAGCTCTTTCACTCCCTGTTCAGCCATATCCTCTGCCTGGGCGATGAGGCGCTCCATTGGGACGCTTCGAAATTTACCTCTGAGCTTCGGGATGATGCAGTAGGTACAGTGCTTGTCGCAGCCTTCCGCGATCTTCAGGTAGCCGAAATGTCCACCTGTTGTAAGGACACGTTTGCTTCCTGTATCCGGCAGATAATCAATATCACGGAATTCTTCGAAATGATTTCCGGCTACTGCTTCCTCCAGAGCCTTTACGATGTCGCCGTAGGATGTGGTTCCAAGAACAGCATCGACCTCCGGAACCTCCTCAATGATCTCTTTCTGGTATCGCTGTGCCATACAGCCGGTAACGATCAGTGCATGGCAGCTTCCTGTTTTTTTGTATTCTGCCATTTCAAGAATGGTTTCCACACTCTCTTCCTTGGCATCCTTGATAAAACAGCAGGTATTGATCACGATTGCATCTGCCTGTGTTTCATCGTCTGTGATCTCATGACCTCCGGCTGTAAGAAGTCCCAGCATTTCCTCAGAATCCGCCAGGTTCTTGTCACAGCCAAGAGAGATGAATAATATTTTCATAAAATTACTCCGCTTCTGTCTGAGCTGCTTCTACAGTCTCAGTGCCTTCTGCGGTCTCGCCCTCTGCTGCCTCAAGAGCCTCCTTCTCAGCTTCAAGAGCCTCCAGCTCTTCCTCTTCCTCCTGTCCGGGAAGGATCTTTACTTTGCCCTTGTAAAGCTCATCAATGGCAACGGAAAGCGGTTTCTTTCCTGCTGCACCCGGTACAAGCGGCTCTGCTCCTGCGATCAGCTGGCGGGCACGTTTGCTTGCTGCAAGTACAAGAGAATAACGGCTGTTCAGCACGAGAGCCTCATCGTCGTCCTCGTTGTTTGTGTTGATAGCCTCAATTAATTCTGAATAAGATGGATGTATCATATCTTTTCTCCCTTCTGTAACGGCAGGGCCGTATTTAACTTGTTAATTGGTATTTATAAAAAAGCTTCCGCTTCTTTCTGGATCCTGGATACAAAATCATGATTCCTGGATGTGCGCATGCGCTCACACCGGATGGTCTCATGAAGTGTATCAACACATTCCTCCAGATCATCATTGATCAGGAGATAATCATATTTATCCATTCCTCTGGATTCTTCAACCGCTCTTCTGAGACGCCCGTTGATCACATCCAGAGTCTCTGTTCCGCGACCTACCAGACGGTTCTTAAGCTCCTCCATAGACGGCGGACATACAAATACCAGCAGTGTATCCGGAAACTTCTCACGGATCTTCATGGCACCCTGGATCTCGATCTCAAGGATCACATCTTTCCCTGCGGAAAGCTGCTCCTCTACATATTTGCGGGGTGTGCCATAATAATTCTCCACATACTGTGCATACTCGATCAGTCCGTCTTCCCGGATCAGCTGTTCAAATTCTTCTTTTGTGCGGAAGAAATAAGCCTCTCCGTCCTTCTCGCCTGGTCTTGGATTTCTGGTAGTAACAGAAACAGATAATGCATAATTGTCATATTTTTCCATCAGCCGTTTCATGACAGTACCTTTTCCGGAACCGGAAAAGCCCGAAACAACAACTAAAATTCCCTTACTCATTTTCTTCCTCCCTCGTTTCCTCTCCATACGCTTCCGAAAATCTCCTGGCAATAGTTTCCGGCTGCAGAGCGGAAAGGACAAGATAATCATCGGAAGTAACGATCACTGCTTTTGTTTTTCTTCCCTGTGTGGCATCGATCAGAGTTCGGGTCCCCTTGACACTCTGTATCATGCGCTTTACAGGAGCGGCATCCGGACTTACCACAGCCACGATCTTGCGTGAATTGACAACATTTCCAAAGCCTACATTAATAAGTTTCGCCATTTACGCTCTCCCTTTCTGTCTGTGTACAGCCTGTTTCCTGCCCGGTTACTCGATATTCTGGATCTGCTCACGGATCTTCTCGATCTCTGTCTTCAGATCGATGGCCGCGTTGGATACAATAAGATCATTGGATTTAGACAGGATAGTGTTCGCCTCACGGTTCATCTCCTGTGCCATGAAATCCATCTTACGTCCCACGCCCTCGTTCTCATCCAGGATCTTTCTCATTCCGTGGATGTGGCTTCGAAGACGTACCGTCTCCTCATCATTGCAGATCTTATCTGAAAAAAGTATCACCTCTGCGGCGATCCTGGAATCATCGATCTGGTTATCTTCAAGTAGCTCGTGCATCTTGGCTTCCAGTTTCTCCCGATAAGCCTTCACTACTTCCGGAGAACGTTTTTCCACTACATCGACCTTTGCTTCCAGTCCGTCCAGCTTCCCAAGAAGATCCTGTTTCAGATTAGCACCCTCACGTTGGCGGGTCTCCACAAATTTCCGGCAGGCCTCATGAAGCGGACCCTCCAGAAAATTCCAGAGCTCTTCCTCATCCGGAGCCTGCTCTTCCATCGTAAACACATCCGGATATCTGGAAAGTGTGGAAACACGGATATCATTCTCGATCCCCAGTTCCTCACTCATCTGGTTCAGATAGCCCAGATATTCCTTTGCCAGCTCTGCATTGTATTTCAGAGCCATTCCGCCCATTGTATAGTCTTCATAGGTGATGAACACATCGACTTTGCCGCGGCGGATATAAGTCTTCATCACATTTCGGATCTCTCCCTCAAAATAGCTGAGTCTTTTCGGCATTTTGATGTTCAGATCCAGATATCTGTGATTGACGGATTTCAGTTCAACAGAAACCTTACGCTCTCTGGAAACTGCTTCTGCCCTGCCAAAGCCGGTCATACTTTTTATCATGTTATCCTCCAATACTGCCTCTTAAGTTTATCAGCTGCTGATAAATACAGTAACTGATTGCATACGGATTTATTATAGTTCATTCCAAAACCCTAGTCAAACTCTTTTTTTACTGTTATAATGATTGATGTTGAAATGGAGGTAAAATCATGGCATTTGACGGAATTACAGTTTCTGCTCTCGTGGCAGAGATCGATGATAATTTAAAAGGCGGCCGTATCAACAAGATCGCCCAGCCGGAAAACGATGAACTTTTGATCACAGGAAAGGGCGCAAATGGACAGAAACGTCTTCTCTTAAGTGCAAGCGCATCCCTTCCTCTGATCTATTTTACAGATAAGAACCGTATCAGTCCTTTAACCGCACCGAACTTCTGCATGCTTCTCAGAAAGCACATCGGAAGCGCCCGTATCCTTGATGTGAAGCAGCCTGGAATGGAGCGCGTGGTGGAATTTGAGCTGGAGCATCTTAATGAGCTGGGGGATCCCTGCAGAAAGCGTCTGATCATGGAACTGATGGGCAAGCACAGCAACATCATCTTCTGTGACGAAAAGGGAATGATCCTGGACAGCATCAAACATGTCTCTTCTCATATGAGCTCTGTCCGTGAGGTTCTTCCCGGAAGAGAATATTTCATTCCCAATACCCGGGATAAAGAAAATCCGCTGACAGTTTCCGAGGAAGAATTTACCGGACATATCTGCAAAAAACCGGTAAACATTTCCAAAGCGCTTTATACTTCCCTCACAGGTATGAGCCCGGTAATGGCTGAGGAGATCTGCTACCGTGCATCCATTGACGGAAGCGATGCATCGCAGTCCCTGGATGAGGCAGCCTGCACCCATCTTTATCATACCTTTCTCCGCCTTATGGAACAGATCCGGAACAGAGAGTTCACCCCAAATATTGTCTACCGCGGAGAGGAACCTGTGGAATACGGTGTCTTTCCTTATCAGCAGTTTGGCAGTGAATACCGCAGCGAAATCTTTGACAGTGTCTCTGTTATGCTGGAGACCTATTATGCTACCAAAAGTCTGCTGACACGTATCCACCAGAAATCCTCCGATCTTCGCCGTGTAGTACAAACCGCTCTGGAACGTAACCGAAAAAAATACAACATCCAGAAAAAGCAGCTGAATGATACTGCAAAAAAAGATAAATTCAAGGTCTACGGTGAACTGATCAACACCTACGGATACGGGCTTGAGGAAGGCTGCAGATCCTTTAAGGCACTGAACTATTACACCAACGAGGAGATCACTATCCCTCTTGACCCGACACTGACTCCGGCACAGAATTCCAAGAAATATTTTGATAAATACGGAAAGCTGAAGCGTACAGAGGAAGCCGTCACAGAACAGATCACAGATACGGAAAGTGAGATCTCTCATCTGGAATCTATCTCCAATGCTCTGGATATCGCCAGATCTGAAAGTGACCTTTCCCAGATCAAGGAAGAGCTCACTGAGTACGGCTATATCAAACGTCACTACACAAACAAAAAAGGCCAAAAAGCCCAGCCGAAATCCAAACCGCTCCACTACATATCCAGTGACGGTTTTGATATCTATGTGGGAAAAAACAATTTCCAGAATGATGAGCTGACTTTCAAGTTCGCAACCGGAAATGACTGGTGGTTCCATGCAAAGAAAATGGCTGGTTCCCATGTGATCGTCCGCACCAAAGACGGTGAACTTCCGGACCGTACCTTCGAAGAAGCAGGCCGCCTGGCCGCCTGGTACTCCAAAGGACACTCTGCTCCCAAGGTAGAGATCGATTATATCCAGAAAAAGCATGTGAAAAAACCTGCCGGTGCGAAACCCGGTTTCGTTGTTTATTACACCAATTATTCTCTCATGGCTTCTCCGGATATTTCGGATCTGAAAGAGGTTACGGAGTAATAACTATTCAACAAAAACCTTCCTGTGTTCTCGTATTTCTTCAAGACCGGATACCTGTATCTCTGCAAGTATCTGTCCTGAGAAATTTTTCTGTAAACACAGGAAGGTTTTTTTATTGAACATTCGCACTCCGCTTCGTTACATGCTCACGAACAAAAATCGCAAAACGATTTTGTTCAGATCTCCAGTTTTTTCTTCACTGCCGGTGCAATAGACGTATCTGCTTTATGATATGGGATCAGTGTAGACTGCAGTGCATGGTACAGATCGGATTTTCCGGGCCATACGGTTCCTTTCAGATGATTCTGCTCATCCAGCTGATGAAACCAGGAGCCGTTTTCGTGATCCATGACCACTTCATCCAGGTACTTCATAAACGCAGCATAATCTTTCGCATATTTCTTCTTACCGGTCACCTGATAAAGAACTGCAGAGGTATTGATCGCTTCCGCAAGAGTCCAGTGCATACGGTCATGTACCACCGGTTTGCCATTCCAATCTGTCGTGTATACAATTCCCGGTGCACCATCTGCGTTCCAGCCATCTTTTATTGCTGTTGTGTAAAGGTTTTCTGCTGCCTGAAGATGTTTTTCCAGTTTTTCTTTCTCTTCTCCACAGTTTGCAAGCGTCCACTGTGTGATCAGCCTTGCCCATTCGATTCCATGTCCCGGTGTTGCGCCGTATGGCTTGAACGGATCATCCGGACGGTCACGGTTGCAGTCAAGATCTGCCACCCATTCCCTCGTAAAATGTTCCGGGATCCTCCAGGAGTTATCTTCTGCCCACTGGATCACATGATCAATGATCCTGCCTGCACGAATGTGATATTTTTTATCCCCGGTGACATCTCCTGCTGCCAGAAAAGCCTCTACCGTATGCATATTGGCATTTAATCCCCGGTAATCATCCAGCACGGTAAATTCCGTATTCCAGGTATCGCAGGCCAACCCCTCCTCTTCATTCCAAAAATGTCGGTCATAAACAGCCAATGCCTCTTCAAGAAGCTCTTTCGCCCCGGGCCTTCCGGCTGTCAGTGCGGAAGATGCAGCCAGGATCACAAATGCATGGGCATAACACTGTTTATTGGGCACAATATCTCCTTCCGGTGTTACACCTGCATACCAGCCACCGTTTTTTTCATCGTGAAGCTCTCCCTTCAGACCTTTCAATGCCGCATCCGCAAGCTCTCCGCTTCCCTCATGGCCAAGCATCAGACCCAGACTGTATACATGAGCCATACGACAGGTGATCCAGTTTTCCCGGTTTCTGTCCTTCCATGGTGTTCCGTCGTCCCCCAGATAATAGGAACCTCCATTCGGTGAAGGAAACCGATGTCCGAAATTCAAAAGCTCCTCACAGGATGCTTTCAGGAATTCCCGGTTTTCTTTTGTGCTGATCTCATATTTGCTGTTCATTTCAACCACCCCATCTACTTTTTTCTTTAGGATACCATTCTTTTTTGGGGACTTCAATTCCTTTGGATTCTTTTGACAGATTGACGAAAAAAGGAGAATGCCCTATATGCATTCTCCTCATATCAGATTTCTTAATTCCATTACCGTAACGGTCACAGATATCCCTGTATTAATCTTCAAAACAGGTGATCACATAACGCTCACTTTCCATGATCACATCGGAAACATTGTCTCTGTCCCAGATCGCATCACTGATGATATCTTTCAGCTTATCATCCATAACGATATTAAAATTCTCCTCGATCACCTGAAACGGGACTCCCTCATTCTCCTGTGCATACTCCATGATAAAATCAAGAATCTTCTCTTCCATACCTTAAAATCTGCCTTTCTGTAAATACTAACGTTTAATATATTACATCAGATTTCCGCAGATGTCCAGATATTTTCCAGCCATGTCCCTGCGGTATTCCATAAGATATTATGCCAGTATACACACACCTCTTCACATTTCGTTCTATATCAGAATCTGGTATGTCGGTTCACATATTTTGCTTTATATTTGGAGTACACAATGGTCTGATCCTTGTAAAGGCCATAATATCCCGATGCTGCATAGCTGATAGATACTGCGATCAGATAGAAGGATACTCCCTTAAATCCAAACATTTCAAAAGCGATCAGGATCGAAGTGATCGGACAGTTGGTCACACCGCAGAAAACTGCTGCCATTCCACAGGCAGCACAGATTGACGGAGAAATTCCCATAAGATTTCCCATCACACAGCCAAAGGTGGCTCCAATGCAGAAAGAAGGTACGATCTCTCCCCCACGGAATCCTGCACGCATAGTCAGTGCAGTAAGCACCATTTTCCAGAAAAAAGCAAACGTATCCGCCTGTCCGTCTTCCACCGCTTTTTCAATAAGCTCTGCACCGGCTCCCATATATTCATTTGTTCTCAGTATAAAGGTGACTGCAATAACCAGGCATGCTCCAACCACCACACGAAGATATTTATTTTTAAACCATTTGCCATACAAGCCTGCAGCGCCATTCAGTGCAATACAAAATACAATACTGACAACTGCGCATCCAAGTGCCACAACGCCCATTTTCAGTCCGCTTTCTATGGTAAGCGCAGGAATATCCGTCACATGAAAGCTCTCCGGCGTGACTCCCATTCCTGCCGCAAATCCGGAGGCAACCAGCGATGCGATCATACATGGCATCAGTGCCGCATAATACATCACGCCCACACTGACCACTTCCAGCGCAAAAACTGCCGCTGCCATCGGTGTTCCAAACAGTGCTGAAAACGCCGCGCTCATGCCGCACATGACAATTACATGACGGTCCTCCTCGTCCAGATGGATCCATCTTCCAAGCTGGTTGGCAATACTTCCTCCAAGCTGGATCGCTGCCCCCTCACGTCCTGCAGAACCACCGGTAAGATGAGTCAGTGCCGTTGTGATAAAGATCAGTGGTGCAGAAAGGATCGGCACATCATCTCTGGAACGCACGGTAGAAAGAACCTGATTGGTCCCTCCATCCTCTTTTCCAAGCTTCTCATACAGAAATACAATGACAAGTCCGGACAATGGCAGCAAAAGAAAAATCCATTCATGAGCCTTTCGGTAACTGGTCACTGCCTTCAACGTAAAAGAAAACAGTGTGCTGGCAGCACCTACGATACATCCTGTAATGACAGCAAGAACCAGCCACTTGATCAGATTTGAGATATCCCGGCTGATTCTTGCACTGTAATAATATAAATGTTCCTTTAATCTTTTGTTATGATCGATCCCCATGTTCCTTCCCTTCTTTTCTTTACTGTCTGCATTATACTACATTTTTCTTCACAGTAAAAGCAGGAAGGAGAAAGCCCTTTTATTTTTTCTTCCCGGAAATATATCTATGTATCAGGACCGAGAATACACTGATCATCACAAGAAGCACTGCGGAAAGCCAGAATGCCGGTGATCCGGGATTCTTGATATTTGCTCCAAATATCGTGGCTAGGATAACTCCCGGAAATGTTCCCAGCATCCCGCCCAGCATATATACTTCAAACGGGATCTTCACCGCGCCCAGAAACAGGCTCACTGCATCCCCGGGCAAAAAATTCAGCGTTCTCATAAAAAAAGAGATATACAGCGGATTTCCGTTCTGATAGTCCACCACTGTTTTCAGCTTCGGATATTTGGAAGTAAGATTCTCCACCATGGAAGAGCCGGAAAAACGTCCCATCCAGTAAGGAAGCGCCAATGTAACTGCTCTTCCCAGAAAGTTCACCAGAAGTGCTGTTCCTGTAGAAAACAGATGCCCTACAGCAAGCTGCAGGATCGCAATTGGAAATATAAAAGAGACACTTTTCACTGCATAAAGCCCAAGCATAAGTAATGCAGCCTTAACAGGTTCCTCCGGTGTATAGCTTAAGATCCTTTCCACAGACAGATCCTCTCTATAACGGATACAGAAAAGGAGAAGCACAAGAAGGAGCACCGCCGGCAGATATTTTCTGATGTTATCAATCATTTTTTTCATGGTCTGATCCCTCCGTTTTCAAAAAAAGAGCACCGGCACCTGTTTCCGGTACCGTGCTCTTTCATAAGTTCTGCTTTTTTAAGTTTCAGGATCAGCAGCCTTTCTTCGCTGCCTTTCTCTCCTGGTCTTCCTTCCACATTTCCTCTGCTACCGGCTTCCAGTTTTCAGCATACCGGTCACATTTCGCACAGAGATGCTCTGCACTCTCCGGTGACTGAAGATCTGTGGAATGTGCTCCGGATTTTTCTACCATTTCTCTCAGCTTCTGCGGATTTTCAAGCATCGGGCATGGACGGTACATATTGTCATTAAACGGCTGTCCGTCATGATATGCCATCATCATCGGAGACTGCAGTGCTTCCAGAAGTGTTTTCTCGCGGATATTGGAATCAGAATAATGGATAAACACACATGGATCGATATCGCCGTTTGCATTGATATGCAGATAGCGACGGCCGCCTGCAATACATCCTCCCACAAACTCTGCATCATTCTGGAAATCCATGGCAAACAACGGCTTTGTTGCACGGTATTTACGGATACGCTCATAGGTTTCTCTTCTCTGTGCAGGAGTAGGAAGCAGCTCCGGTGCTGCATCATTTCCAACCGGCATATAATGGAAATACCAGATAAAGTACGCTCCAAGATCGATCAGGCTGTCGTAAAATGCCTCTGATGTGATAGACTCGAAATTTGCACTCGTATAACATGCAGAGATACCAAATACAAGCTTCTTCTCTCTGAGAAGATTGATGGCCTTGATAACCTTCTGGTATACACCATTTCCTCTTCTGCCATCTGTTGCAGTCTCAAATCCTTCCAGTGAAATCGCAGGAACAAAGTTTCCTACCCGAAGCATATCATTTGCAAAATCCTCATCGATCAGTGTTGCATTTGTGAAGGAAAGGAAGATACAGTCATTATGTTTCTCGCAAAGACGGATCAGATCCTTTTTTCTTACAAGTGGCTCTCCGCCTGTGTAAATATACATATAAACGCCAAGCTCCTTACCCTGGCGGATGATGTCATCGATCTCATCGTAGGTGAGGTTCAGCTTGTTTCCATACTCTGCTGCCCAGCATCCTGTACAGTGCAGGTTACATGCACTTGTTGGGTCAAGAAGGATTGCCCACGGGATATTACAGCCATATTTCTCACGGCATTCATCCTGTTTCTTCCAGCCTGCAAGATTTGCATTGATAAAGAAGTTTGCAACCAGAGTTTTCATAACATGCGGATCAATATCAGTTACCAATCTATGAATAAACGGATAATACGGATGTTCCGGATTAGAAATGGCTGCGCGGATCATTGCTCTCTGTGTAGGAAATCCACCACCGGAAAATTTATCTGCCCAGTCCATGATCTTGATAAAATTCTTATCCGGATCTTTATAAACATAATTGAATGCCTGTTCAAGTCCGAATTTCTTAAGTGTGTTCATTGCGCTCATACTATCTCTCCTTATTTCTCTCAATGTAAATATGCAATCTAGCTAAACGGACATCTTCATTCCGTCACACTGCATTTCGAGTACCAAAGCTTTCTTACTATCTTTGCCTGACTCATGGTGTTACTGTACGTTTTTTCCATTTGAATAACAATAGACAATATAATTGGCATGACCAAAAACTAGGCAAATCTGTTAAAATGCCTAAATATTATTGGCATTTATTCTAAATAACATTAGTTATTTTTGTGCATACTTACTTCACGATGTTTATCCATATAAAAAACACCCTGGCAAAGGCAGAAATATCTTCCGCCCTGCTTCGGGTGTTTTTGATTTATCTTATTACTTTACTACGATATTGATGATCTTCTTCGGTACGTAAATCTCTTTGATGATATTTCCGGAAATCTTATCTGCAACTGCCTTCTTTCCTTCGGCAATCGCATCTTCTTTGGAGATTTCTGCCGGAATACTGATAACAGCCTTGGTCTTGCCGTTGATCTGAACCGGAACCTCGATCTCATCATCCTTCATAAGCTCCTCATCGTGAGCCGGCCACTGTGCATGGAAAATGGAATCCTCATGACCAAGCTTCTCCCAGATTTCCTCTGCAATATGAGGAACAAATGGCGCAAGAAGAATGGTAACTGTCTCGATGGTTTCTTTGTCAACAGCGCCGTCGTTCTGCTTTGCGATAGCGATCAGCTTGTTTGTGTATTCCATAAATCCGGACACTACGGTATTCAGGCTGAAGGCCTCAAGTCTGCTGGTGATATCGTATACCATCTTATGACGGGTCTTCTCCATCTCTTTGGTAGCCGGGATATCTTTCTCAATGCTGTCAAGAGCCAGATTCCAGAAACGTTTCAGAAATCTGGATACACCATCGATTCCTCTGTCATCCCATTCTGCATCCAGTTCCGGCGGTCCTACAAACAGCTCATACATACGTAAGGAATCACATCCGTAATCATTTACAAGATCATCCGGTGAAATAACATTTCCTTTGGATTTACTCATCTTGATTCCGTTTTTACCTGTGATCATACCCTGGTTAAACAGCTTGACAAACGGCTCATCGAAATCAATAGCTCCGATATCATACAGGAACTTGGTGTAGAATCTGGAGTACAGAAGATGAAGAACCGCATGCTCTACACCACCGATATACATATCTACCGGCAGATATTTATCAGCTTTCTCTTTGGAAACCAGTTCTTTATTATTCTTATTATCTACATAACGGAGGAAATACCAGGAAGATCCTGCCCACTGAGGCATGGTGTTTGTCTCACGTTTTGCAGGAGCACCACAGCATGGGCATGTGGTATTTACCCACTCATCAATAGCTGCAAGCGGTGACTCTCCGGTTCCTGTCGGCTGGTAGCTTTCTACCTCCGGAAGTCTTAACGGAAGCTGATCCTCCGGTACCGGTACCGCACCGCATTTCGGGCAGTGTACGATCGGGATCGGCTCACCCCAGTAACGCTGGCGGGAAAATACCCAGTCTCTCAGTTTGTAGTTGACAGTCTTACGTCCGATACCCAGCTTCTCGATGATATGCGGTGCTTCCTTCTTCAGTACGGAAGATTCCATTCCGTTCCACTCACCGGAGTTGATCATGGTTCCGGAAGCCTCTGTGTAAGCTTCTGTCATATTCTGAATTTCTTTACCATCTTTTGCGATAACCTGGATGATCGGAATATCGAATTTCTTTGCGAACTCAAAGTCACGGTCATCATGAGCAGGTACACACATGATAGCACCTGTACCATAATCAGCAAGTACATAGTCAGAAAGCCAGATTGGAAGCTTCTCGCCGTTCAGCGGATTGATCGCATAAGTACCTGTGAACACACCGGTCTTCTCTTTATCCTGAAGACGGTCTACATTGGATTTCATGGAAGCATCAAAGATATATTTCTCTACAGCCTCTCTTGTCTCGTCTGTTGCAAGCGATTTTGCAAGAGCATGCTCCGGTGCAAGTACCATGAATGTTGCTCCATGAAGAGTATCCGGTCTTGTTGTATAGACCGTGATCTTCTCTTCTCTTCCCTCAACCGGGAAATCGACCTCTGCGCCGTAGGATTTGCCGATCCAGTCTGTCTGCATCTTTTTAACCTTCTCCGGCCAATCCAGTTTATCCAGATCACTTAAAAGTCTGTCTGCATATTTTGTGATGCGGAGCATCCACTGACGGAGGTTCTTTTTGGTAACCGGAGTGCCACAACGCTCGCAGCATCCGTTTACAACCTCTTCATTTGCAAGACCTGTCTTACAGGAAGGGCACCAGTTGATCGGGAACTCCTTCTCATATGCAAGCCCCTCTTTGAACATTTTTACAAAGATCCACTGTGTCCATTTATAGAACTCCGGATCTGTTGTGTTAACCTCCATATCCCAGTCATAGATCGCTGCGATATCGTTGATCTGACGTTTGATATTTTTGATGTTTGCTGCTGTAGATACTGCCGGATGAACACCCATCTTGATGGCATAGTTCTCAGCCGGGAGACCAAAAGCGTCCCATCCCATCGGATGGATCAGGTAATAACCCTGGAGCATTTTATAGCGGCTCCATACATCAGAGATCACATAGCCTCTCCAGTGTCCTACATGAAGACCGTTTCCGGACGGATACGGGAACATATCCAGACAGTAGTATTTCGGTTTCTTGCCATCATTGACATTTACCGGCTTTTTCTCCCAGTTTGTGCGCCATTTCGCTTCGATGGCTCTATGGTTATAAGGTGCAGCCATTTTTTTATTCCTCCTGACAAATTACTCAGTATTAATACTTTAATGCTTTCACACACTGCTATTAATTTTAACTACTTATGATGTATTTGTCAAACAAAAATCCAAAAACAGCCCTTTTCCATCAAAATATACATGAACCTGCAATCCTGGCCTGGTTTAGTTGACGCTTCTTTTTTCACATGATATAATTTCCTGCATGTATTTTCCTATATTATACATACCATACATATTTATCTTAGGAGGGAACACATAAATGAAATCTTTTTATTCCTGGTACCGGAAGCATATTACCGGTGCGATCTTTACAGGACTGATCCTGGGTATCCTCACAGGACTTTTCCTGGCCGGACGGTTTGAACCTGTCCTCACTGTGACCAGTCTGATCGGAAGTATCTACATGAACGCCCTGAACATGATGATCTTTCCCATGGTCTTCTGTTCCATTGTCATTGGAATCTGTTCCATCGGAAACGCACGTACTACCGGCAAGATCACTGCAGCATCCATGATCTATTTTCTCTGCACAACGGCACTTGCCAGCCTGTGCGGACTGATCATCCCGAGACTGATCCATCTCGGAAAGGGAGTCAAATTTGAGATGGCAACAGCCGATATCCAGGCTACAGAAATGAGCAGTATCCTTGACACCCTGAAAAACCTGATCCCTTCCAACCCAATCGCCGCATTTGCTGACGGAAACATGCTCCAGGTTCTGGTGTTTGCCCTGATCATCGGTTTCACACTGATCGCAGTCGGTGAAAAAGGAACTCCATTCCTGAATCTGATTGATTCCATCAATGAAGTATGCCTGAAGATCATCACAACCATCATGTACTTTACACCCATCGGTGTTTTCTGTACCATCGTACCGGTTGTGGAAGCCAACGGAACTGAAACGATCATTTCCCTTGCAACACAGCTTGTCATTCTGTATGTGGCATTCTTTGGCTTCGCTATTGTAGTGTACGGTCTCTCTGTAAAGCTGATCGGCAAACAGAGTCCGCTGAAATTCCTGAAAGCGATCCTGCCAGCAGCACTGAATGCCTTCGGAACCTGCTCAAGCTCCGCAACCATTCCATTAAGCAAGCAGTGTATGGAGGAAGAAATGGGCGTATCCAACCAGATCACCAGCATCGCCATTCCTCTTGGTGCTACCGTTAATATGGATGCTGTATCTATCCTGATGTCCTTTATGATCATGTTCTTTGCAAACGCCTGCGGGATCCATGTAAGTATTCCTCTTATGATCATTATCCTTCTTGCAAACGTACTGCTTTCCGTTGGTACTCCAGGTGTTCCCGGTGGTGCTATCGCATCTTTCGCAGCACTGGCAACTATGGCCGGACTTCCTGCCGGAGTTCTTGGTGTTTATATCAGTATCAATACCCTCTGTGATATGGGCGCCACCTGTGTCAATGTTATCGGTGACATGGCATGCTGCTCTGTACTGAAAAATGTTATCCAGATTGAGGAAGAAGCATAAACAAATCTTTCTGAAGTGTTATTTAAACAGAATGCGAATTACTTTACATAAAATATTTTATGTAAAGCAGCAATAGCAAAAGCCGTAAGATATATGTTTAAGAAACTTTCACATATACTTACGGCTTTTCTGTTTATCAACTGTTCACATCCTGTATTCTTTATACTGTTTAACGTAAATGATGTAACACAGAAATTTATATTTCATTTTGCTGACTTTATTTTTTCAGAACACGGTAATTTTCTTCTCTGTCGTAATCCTTATGGACCCCATCGTCCTCATATAAGGTATACTCCGCACCTTCATATCCGAGAAGCTGCATATTTTTTGTATCCAGAGCTGCCACACATTCCGCTGCTTCTGCAACCGGAATACATTTTCCCTTCCGGATAAACAACGGAATCTCATTCAGTGCCACCTCTACATAATGGACACCCTTTTCAAGGATCTCCTCTGCAATGGTTCCATCCGGAAGGAATTTCACAAACTTCATCTCCTCTGGAAGATATACATAACGGCCTCTTGCGTTCTGTTCATAAACCGGAGCGATCATGATCTCATTTCCAAGAAGCAGCTGGTCTTCCACATGTACAGCAATCTTATCCTCCGGATAAACAAAGCCCAACGGCCGGAAATACATATCATCGTTCAGAGCCGCCTTCATATATTCACTGTAAAGATATGGAATAAGACGATATCTTACACCGATCACATGACGGAAATCTTCCACATTTTCAAACTGGTAGCATTCCTGCTCTCTGGTACCGATCGCTGTATGATCACGCATCAGCGGTGTGAATACTCCAAGTGCCAGGAAACGAAGCAGCAGTTCTCTTGTTGTATCAGCGCCAAATCCACCCAGATCTGCTCCTGCATACAGGAAACCACACATATTCAGAGATGGCATCATCTTCAGGTTCAAAAGGATATGAGCCCACCAGGATTTATTATCGCCGGTCCAGATCCCACCATAACGATGCATACCAATATAGGATGATCTGGAGAACATCAGAAAACGTTTTTCCGGATCGATCCGTTCAAAAGCCTCCCCTGCTGCTCTGGTCATATTGTAGCCAAACAGGTTATGGACTTTGTCATGGCGGATCTTTCTGCCATCCACATTATGGTAAAATCTCCGATAATCTTCCGGATTGTTTGCAACATTGCGAAGTGCACTCTGCATCTTCCAGATATGGATCTTTCCTTCCGTATCTTTTGCAAATTCTCCTGCAAGCTCTTTGACCTCTTTCATTCCCTCTGTGGAATAGAAGATCGCCGGCTCATTCATATCGTTCCAGAAACCGTCGATTCCCTTCTCGATCAGGAAACGGTATTTGTCACCGAACCATTTTCTGGCATCTTTGTTCAATACATCCGGAAAATGAGTATCCCCCGGCCATACAGCAGCTACAAAATCACTGCCGTCCTCTCTCTGGCAGAAGTAGCGGTTTTTGACACCCTCCTCATAAACATCGTATCCCGGCTCTACCTTGACGCCGGCATCGATGATCGGGATCAGACGGATATCCTGATCCTTCAGTTCCTTTACGAATTCCGGAAAATCCTGAAAATTCTCTTCACTTAATGTAAAGTCCTTATAAGACTGCATATAATCAATATCCATATAGATCATATCAATAGGAATATGATTTTCACGATATCCAGCTGCAACCTTCCGGAAATCCTCTTTTGTAGTATAGCCCCATCTGCTCTGGCCAAATCCAAAGGCAAATTTCGGCGGGATATAGCTTCTTCCGATCATATGGCGGAACTGCTTTACAATATCATAGGGACTCTCCCCTTCGATCACATAAAGCTTCAGGTCTGCATTTTCGCAGGTTACCTTCATGGTATCCATTCTGGTATAGCCAATGTCAAAGGTGATCGCTGCCGGATAGTCAAAAAACATTCCAAAGGTTTCTTTTCCGGACACAATGATAAGATTATGTGCACCGTACAGGGAATGTTTATCCTCTGTATGCTCCGGATCATCGGTACAGTTACTGGTGTAAATGAATCCTCTCTTGTTGATACCGCGGTTGGATTCTCCCAATCCGTAGACGATATCCTCTTCATCCATGATATAAGTAAAAGAAAATCCATCTTCTGCACAGATTTCTCCATATCCTGGCTTTCCTTCTGCTGTCTCAATGTTTTCTGTCAGTGCCTCAGTCTCAAAGGGCTCTCCATATACATATTTTTTTATCATTTTTCCCTCTCCTGTTACAGATTTCTGTAAAGAACAAATGCCTCATAAGGTTTCAGGACCACTTTCTTTCCAAAATCCTTTCTTCCAAGATTTGTGATCAGACATTCTGCATTTTTCTGAAATTCTTCCGGAATTTCCATTTCTGCCACATGCTCACTGAAATTGCAGACTGTGAGAAGCTTCTCTCCCTCAAGGGTTCTGGTATATGCAAAAATCTGATCATGCTCTCTGTAAAGTGCCTCAAAAGTGCCGTAAACGATCACCGGTTTTTCTTTTCTTAAACGGATCAGCTTCTGATAATAATGGAAAATAGAATTCGGATCTGAAAGCTGCTGCTTCGCATTGATCTCCTTATAATTAGAGTTTACCCTGATCCATGGCGTTCCCTCCGTAAAGCCGGCCTGATGAGAATCCTCCCACTGCATTGGTGTTCTGGCATTGTCACG